>Ga0153915_10000007_pt1 | contig 276961 bp, 251 predicted proteins | sample Opewatmetagenome_2_FD_107003 | JGI IMG/M metagenome (GOLD analysis project Ga0153915, IMG submission 107003) | Freshwater wetland microbial communities from Ohio, USA - Open water 3 Core 3 Depth 3 metaG | ecosystem: Environmental > Aquatic > Freshwater > Wetlands | place: USA: Ohio, Lake... | reverse complement strand
TTCCGGCTTGCCGATCTCTTAATTGTCTCCTTACATGACGACACATCAAAGTAAGGAGACGCTGTACTTTAGATCTTGCGGTCGTCGATACAATCTGTTTTAGTTTAGGTTTTCTACAGAGCATCAATTATTACATTAACATCACTTTTAAAACCATATTTAATGATAATTTCTTCAACAAGCAATGCTGCCAGCCAGTTGTACAATCCGGATGTATTTCTGAGATCGGGTTTCACCTCATCTTTTCGTAATAATGAATAAGCAAAATCATAATCCCCTTTTAAGATTTCTTTGATAACAATCTCCCGACATTCGTCGTGAAGATTCGAACTTTTAAGTTCATCGAATTTATACGATCCCCAGATCTTTCGTTTTGCCCTCATTACGTGTTTTTTACAGCATTTTTCGTCATTATGGTTTTTCACAATCACTGCACCGAACACAAAAAATTTCGATCCGTTCGGGTATCCCAGATCTCCCGATTCGTCAATGTATATGTTCACACCTAACGGCGATGGAATTGGATGTTTATCAGATACCGTATGGCGATGCTGTAGTGATGCCATGAAATCCAGTTAGTATAATCTTTTATTATTTATAAATAGTTGATAAATGATTCGAGATGGGACAGATAGTTACCTATACTGAGATGAACGTAGTAAATTCTCTCAATTCCCAGAAAAAATCAGATCTTCTTCTTCCTGCCGCTCGCGTCCCGCATGTAATGGCCGAACTCGCTCTTCAACAGGACATCCCCGGAAAAGACCGGGCCGTCACGGCAGACGCGGAGACCGGACGGGTCGATGCAGCACGATCCGCAGACCCCCACCCCGCATTTCATATACCGGTGGAGCGAGAACTCGGTCTTTGGCTCAAGGCCCTTCTCCACCACCTTGGCAAGCACGGCCCGCATCATCACTTCCGGCCCGCAGACAACGATCCGGTCGTATGCCCCGAGGTTGAGGTCGTCCATCAGCGCCGGCACAAAGCCGTGATGGCCGCAGGTCCCGTCATCGGTAGCGATCAGGACATCGGTGCATTCATCGAGCTGGTCGATGAAGAGCAGTTCGGCCTCGGTCCGCGCCCCAAGGAGCATGGTCATGACACAGTCGGCCCTGACGAGCGGGAGGAGCGGGGCAGCACCCACGCCGCCGGCGATCGCGAGGATCTTCTCGGCTTTGGAGAAACCATTGCCAAGCGGCCCCCGGATCCCGATCCTGTCCCCGATCTTCAGCGAGAAGAGCGCGGAGGTTGCATCGCCCACCTTCTGGACGGTGATGCTGTTTAACGATGACAAGGCCATCGGGATCTCGTCTACCCCGGGCACCCAGACCATGACAAACTGGCCGGGGGAGAATACCACGGGAGGCTCAAAGAAGAACGTCTGGATATTCGGGGTCTCGTTTTTGATCCGGGTGATCGTAGCCGTGATCGGCGTTCCTTCAGCCATGGGCGCACCCCACGATGTCCTTTGCGGGAATCCCGTCCTTTGCGTACAGGCTGTCACGGATAGTCCCAAAGACCTTCACATCGTCGAAAACCGCGCTGCCGATCTCCACGGCCTGCGCTCCCGACATCATCATCTCGACCACGTTGTCGGCAGTCGAGACACCGCCGCACCCGATGATCGGGATCTTCACGGCATCGTAGAGCTCGTACACGCACCGGACCGCGATGGGAAAGACAGCGCTTCCCGAGAGGCCGCCGTACCGGTTGCCGAGCATGGGGCGGCGGATGCCGGTGGAGATCCGCATCGCCTTCACCGTATTGATCGCGACAATCGCGCTCGCCCCGCCCTTCTCTGCGGCCTTCCCGATCGCGGTGATGTCCGTCACGTTCGGGGTCAGCTTCACCCAGGTGGGGATACCGCTTTTACTCACGGCCCGGGTGCAGGCCTCGACCAGCGCCGGGTCGGTGCCGATCGCCGAGCCGTAGCCTTCGGCATGCGGGCAGGAGAGATTGAGTTCAATTCCCGCAACCCTGCCGGCAAACCAGCCGGCCACTTCAGCAAACTCCTCCGGGTTCCCGCCAAAGATGCTGACAATCACCGGTTTTTTCGCCAGCGTTGCGATCTCATCCACGAACTCTTTTGACGGGTTGGGAAGTCCCATCGCGTTCAGGAGCCCGTCCTCGAGGACGACAAGGCAGGGCCCGCTGTGACCTTCTTTCGGGTGCGGGCCGATAGACTTGGTGACAACTCCCCCTGCGCCGAGATTCAGCATCCGCAAGAGCGATGCGCCGGTTGTGCCGAGAACCCCGGCTGCGAGCAGGAGATGATTCTCCAGCGCAACTCCGCCCACATGCACCGGGTCCGGTCTGATCGTAACCATCCATCAGGAAATGGTCGTTATTTATTATTAGCATAACCCATATTGGTACCAGATGGCGTGCCTTGCAGTTGTCGGAGTCGGGAGGATCGGCGGCGAGGTTGCGTACCTTGCTGCATCGCTTGGGATCGCCGACGAACTTATTCTCTATGACAATGTCCCCGCACTCCTCCGGGCGCAGGTGCTCGACCTTAAGCACACCGGTCTTGATATCACGATCAGGACCGACGTGAGGGAGATCCGGAATGCGGATCTCTGCGTCTTCTCTGCCGGGCTGCCACGGAACCCCTCGGTGAAGACCCGCGCCGACCTGCTCGATGCCAACATGCCGGCGACCCGCGACAGCGCCGGGCTGCTGAAGCATTTTTCCGGCGTCCTGATCACGGTCACGAACCCGATGGACGTCAACAACTATTACCTCTGCAAAACAACCGGTCTTCCCAGGGAACGATGCATCGGGTTTGGCGGCCAGCTCGACAGCGCACGATTCGGCCTCGCCCTCCGCGAGAGAGAGATCGGGGGGTTCCCGTCCGTTCTTGGCGAGCACGGGGAGCACCAGGTACCGCTCTTTTCCCGGCTGGATGCACCGATCGCAACGCCCCTCCGGGAAGAGATCCTCAGCGAACTCCGGGGCGCCAGCATGGAAGTCATCAAAGGCAAGGGCGGCACGGTCTTCGGGCCGGCGCTCCACCTTGCACGGCTCGCCCGTATGGTCCTTTCGAACACGCGGGAACCGGCCGTCTGCTCATCGGTGCTTGACGGCGAGTACGGCCTTACCGGCTGCTCGCTTGGTGTACCGGTCCGGATCGGGCGAGAGGGGATCCTGGAGATAACAGAATGGAACCTGGATCCCTGGGAAGCGGAGAAGATGAACGCGGCGGGAGCTTTCGTTTCCGGCCTCTGCAAAAAGGCGGTGCGGTAACATGGCCTCGCAGTCCGCCCGGACCGAGACCTGCATGAATGCACCCTGCACCCTTGATTCATTCGCCTCCGGCGTACGTATCGCGATCAACCAGGTAGAGTACAGCAACTCCCCTGACGGCCCGGTCATCCACATCTTCGGGCGGGATACGCAGGGAAAGGCGATCCGGCTGGATGTTACCGGGTTCAAACCGTATTTTTATGTCCCTGCCGACCAGGCAGAGACGGTTGCGCTCCCCCCACAGGCAACGCTCGAGACCGGGACCAGTTACCGCTCGATCCGCAACGAGCCCCTCCGCCGGCTCTACACCCAGCGGCCGGGCGATGTGCGCGATGTCCGTGAGCGCTACCGCCACTTCGAGGCGGACATCCCGTTTGCTACCCGGTTCATGATCGATACCGGCCTCACCGGGGGAGTCTCTGCCCCTTCGGAAAACGTGGACTACCGCGAGATCGCAGCCGTTGAAGTCGATGCACCGGCCCGCACCTGCATCATCGATATCGAGTGCGAGGACGAGCGGGGGTTCCCCGATCCCCAGCGGGACAAGATCACCTGCATCTGCTGCTATGATTCCTTTGACGAGGACTATACCACGTTCCTGTTGTCCGACGGGCTGCCGGCTGAAATTGCCGGCAAGGTGAGCGAAGGAGGTCTGAAGAACGGCTGCTTCCGGAAAGAGAACCACACGATCTGCCCGTACGCGGACGAGACCGAGATGCTCAGGGCATTTGCGGCCTACATTATCGCCCGCGACCCGGACGTGCTCTCGGGCTGGAACTTCGTTGACTTCGATATGCCGTACATCACCGGCAGGATGGAGCGGCTCGGCCTCCGTTCCGACACCCTTGCCCGGATCCCCGGCCAGACCGAGAGAAATGCCCTCCGGGGCCGGGCGCTCTTCGATCTCCTCACCGCGTACAAGAAGATGCACTTAAGCCTGAAGGAATCGTACCGGCTCGACGCGATCGCCATGGAGGAACTGGGCGAGCAGAAAGTGAGGTACACCGGGACCGTCTCCGATCTCTGGAAGAAGCAGCCGGCACTTTTCGTAGAGTACAACTTCAAGGACGTGGAGCTCTGCGTCGGAATCAACAGGAAGGACAATATCATCGGGTTCTACCGCGAGATCGCCCGGTACGTTGGCTGCCCGCTCGACAAGACCCTGAACTCATCGAGCGTGATCGATGTCTACGTGCTCAAGAAAGCGTTCGGGAAGTACGTGCTGCCCTCCAAGGGATTCGCCAATGCCGAAGAGTTCGAAGGCGCAACGGTCTTCGAGCCGAGCAGGGGCGTGCGGGAGAACGTGGTGGTGCTCGACTTAAAGTCGCTCTACCCGATGGCGATGATGACCATCAACGCCTCGATGGAGACCAAGGACCCGGACGGGGAACTCCGGGCTCCCAACGGGATCCGGTTCCGGAAAGAGCCGGACGGGCTGACACGGAGCATCATATCCGATCTTCTCAAGGAGCGGGACGATAAGAAACGCCTGCGCAACACCTTCGAGTTCGGCTCCCCGCAGTACCTGATGTACGACATGCAGCAGAACGTGATGAAAGTGATCATGAACACGTACTACGGTGTCTCGGGCTACACCCGGTTCCGCCTCTTCGACCGGGAGATCGGGTCGGCCGTCACCTCCGTGGGCCGGGCGATCATCGAACACACCCGGCGCGAGATCGAGAGGATGGGCTACAAGGTCATCTACGGGGACACGGATTCCTGCATGGTGCATCTCCCCGGGGTCATCGATCGCGAGGCTACCATCACGATTGCCCGGACGATCGAGAAGGCGCTCAACGGGAGTTATGCCACCTTTGCAAAGAACGAACTGGGCGCCGATGTCAATTTCTTCTCCATTAAGTTCGAGAAGATCTATGCCCGGTTCTTCCAGGCCGGCAAGAAGAAGCGGTATGCGGGATCGCTCGTCTGGAAAGAGGGGAAGGACGTGCACGAGACCGACATCGTGGGCTTCGAGATCAAGCGCAGCGACACGCCGCAGATCACGAAGATCGTGCAGAAGACCGTGATGGAACAGATCCTTGACGGCAAGGAATACCCGGAGATCAAGGCATTCCTGTCGGGCGTGATCACGAAATACCGGGCCGGGAAGTATACGCTGGACGAGATCGGCATCCCCGGCGGGATCGGCAAGGCGCTTGATGCATATGATACGGATGACGCACAGGTGAGAGGGGCGAAATACGCCAACGAGTACCTGCACACGGAGTTCGGGAAGGGCAGCAAACCCAAGCGGGTCTACATCAAGCAGGTGACGTCGAAATATCCCAAGACGGATGTGCTCTGTTTTGAGTATGCCGACCAGGTGCCACCGGAGTTCGTGGTTGACCGGGAGCTGATGCTCGACAAGACCATCAAGCAGCCGATCTCCCGGATCATCGAAGCGCTCGGCTGGAACTGGGACGATGTCGACCCGTCGCGGACAACGCTCGCCCAGTGGGGGCTCGGCTAGTCCCGCGGCTTCACGGAGGGAGCAGAGACCGGGTTCCCTGCCGCTGATTGCAGCCGGGATGACCGTACACCATCATTCCCGTTTCTGCCGTCAGGCTCAAATAAAAAATGTTAATAGCAGATCATTCCATTAAAAGCATGATATACGGTATGATCCGGTTCTTTACGGGCAGACGGCATACACTATCCGGGCAGTACGTTAATGATCAGTATACCTTTGTTCCTTAAACGGCAGACAGGCAACGCCAGCTTCTGGCTGGGTATGATCCTCATCACAACCCTCCTGGCGCTCCTGATCAACATCCTTTCCCTCCAGAATACCTACAACACGATTGCTCCCGATCTCTTCTATCTTCCGGTCGTCATCGCTGCCTACTGGTACCCGGATCGCGGTCCCCTGCTCTCCGTTCTCATCTCGGGTGCCTACCTGGGCATGGTCTCTTTCATGGGTGCCGTTGTCCAGGTCATGATTACAGCGACCATTGCCTGTTTCGTCCTCATCGGCGTCTCGATCGTGGTATCGAGCATCGCTACCCATATGCGGACAAACGAGACGAAATACCGGGGCCTCTTCAATCATTCCCAGGCCGGTGTCGGCGTGGTCGATCCAGCAACACAGAAGATCGTTGAAGTGAACCAGCACGCCTCCGCCATGCTGGGGTATTCAGAAGACGAGATCCTCAATATCCCGTTCAGCGCCCTGTTTGCCGATCCCGATAAAAAAGATCTCTTCTTCTGCCAGTTGAAGCAGAACCGCAGTGTTGAAAATTTCGAGGCACGGTTCCGGTCCAAAAACGGCGGGTACCGGTGGATCCTGATCTCCGCCGGGATGCTCGCGGACAGCCGGTTCGTTGCCACCATCATCGATATCACCGACCGGAAAAATACGGAGATCGCCCTCCGCATCAAGGATCATGCAATCAGCACATCCATCAACGCAATCGGGATCCTTGACCTCGATTTCAATACCACGTACGTGAACAAGGCATTCATCGCCCTCATGGGGTGCAGGGATGACACGGATCTTATTGGCAAAGGCATGAACCAAACGCTCATGAGCAACCAGCACTTTGAGAAGATCAGGAGCGCAGTCATGACCCGGGGCAGCTGGTTTGGCGAGATCGGGATGCTGAAATACGACCGGACACCTTTTTATGCCCTCCTCTGGATAAACCAGGTCCAAAACGACAAGGGCGAGCCGATCTGCATCATGGCATTCTTCATCGATATCACCGACCGTAAGCAGATGGAAGCCGACAAGCGCCAGGCACTCCAGCAGATCGAGAAGAACATCGAGCAGTTCGCGATCCTTGGCGACAACATCAGGAATCCCCTCGCGGTCATTGTCGGGCTCGCAAGCCTGTACGACGGTGATGTCAGCGACAGGATCCTCATGCAGGCAAAAGAGATCGACCTGATCGTCACCCGGCTGGACAAGGGCTGGATCGAGTCCGAGAATGTCCGGAACTTCATCCGGAAATACTACAATGTCGGGACCAGCGGGAAACCTGATCCAAAAAAGGGTATTGACCCGTCACGCCGCTGAAGGATGAGCCGGGCGGGGGAGGTGTCAGGACTTCTCTGCCAGCCGCTCGTTGAATTTTCTGATCTGGTCGCGCAGGGCAATTGCACGCTCGAAGTCAAGATTCTCTGCCGCGTCGTGCATCTGCGTCTCCAGCTCGATCACGACATTGGGGATCTCGTTCTTCGGCACGTGCTTTGTGTCCGTGACCTCGACTTCCTTCTCCTTGACCGGCTTGATGATCGTCATGGGGGTGATATGGTGTTTTTTATTGTACGCCAGCTGGAGATCGCGCCGGCGTTTCGTCTCGGCAATCGCGTGCTTCATGGAGTCGGTCATGGCATCGGCATAGAGTACGACCGTCGAGTTCACGTTCCGTGCGGCCCGCCCGATGATCTGGATCAGGCTCTTTGCATCGCGGAGGAAACCTTCCTTGTCTGCATCGAGGATGCCGATGAACCCGACCTCAGGAATGTCGAGGCCTTCTCTGAGGAGGTTGATGCCGACCAGGACATCGAACTTGCCGAGCCGGAGTTCGCGGATGATCTCGCTCCGCTCCAGTGTCTGGATCTCGGAGTGGAGGTACCGCGTCCGGATGCCCTGGTCGGATAAATATTCGGAGAGCTCCTCGGCGAGTTTCTTGGTCAGGGTCGTGATGAGCACGCGGTCGCCCCGGGCGATCGTCTTCTGCACTTCGATGATCACGTCATCGGTCTGGCCCGCGATGGGCCGGACCTCGACATGGGGATCCACAAGGCCGGTCGGGCGGATAATCTGCTCGACCAGCTGGGCCGAGATCTTCCGCTCGTAATCGCCGGGCGTTGCGGAGACGAAGATCACGTTTGCCATGTACTGCTCGAACTCGTGGAACTTCAGGGGCCGGTTGTCGTACGCGCTCGGCAGCCGGAAGCCGTAGTCGATGAGCGACTTCTTGCGGGACCGATCGCCGTTGTACATGCCGTGGAGCTGCGGGATCATCTGGTGGCTCTCATCAATGATCATCAGGAAATCATCGGGAAAATAGTCGAGCAGGCAGTAGGGTTTCTCGCCGGCACTCCGACCGTCGAAGTGCCGGGAATAGTTCTCGATGCCCTTGCAGGAGCCGGTCTCCTCGATCATCTCGATGTCGTACCGGGTCCGCTGTTCGAGCCGGTGGGCTTCGATCAGGCCAAGTGAGGGGAGGACTTCGTCGAGCTCTTTGAGAATAGACGCGATCGCTGCCTTGCGCGAACTCTCGGGCGTGACGAAGTGCCGGGCCGGGTACACGTAGAAATATTTCAGCGCCTCTTTCTTTGCACCGGTGTTCTTGTCCACTTCGCTGATGCGGTCGATCTCGTCGCCGAACAACTCGACCCGGATGATGTTGTTGAAATACCCGGGGATGAAGTCGATGGTGTCGCCCTTGACCCGGAACCGGCCCGGCATCAGTTCGAGATCGTTTCGCTGGAAGAGGATGTCCAGGAGCCGGCTCATGATCTCGTTCCGCCCGATCTTCTGGCCGACCGCGAGCTCGAACCCCATGTTCCGGAAGTTCTCCGGGTTGCCGAGGCCGTAGATGCAGGAGACCGAGGCGACCACGATCACGTCTTTCCGGAACGAGAGCGATGCGGTGGCGGAGAGCCGGAGCATCTCGATCTTGGGGTTGATCGCGGAGTCCTTCTCGATGTACTGGTCCTTTGACGGGATGTAGGACTCGGGCTGGTAGTAATCGTAATAGGAGACGAAGTACTCGACCCGGTTCTTGGGGAAGAAGTCGCAGAACTCAGAGTAGAGCTGGGCGGCGAGCGTCTTGTTGTGGGCGAGCACGAGCGTTGGCCGGTCCCCGGCTGCGATCACGTTTGCCATCGTGAACGTCTTGCCGGAACCGGTGACGCCAAGGAGGGTCTGGTACTGCTCGTTCCTTTCGAGGCCTTCGATCAGTTGTTTGATCGCGTCCGGCTGCGAGCCGGCAGGTTCGAAGGTGGAGACGAGCTGGAATTCTGACACGGTGCTGAGGTGTTTTTCATCCGGATATAATAAGGAATGGGGATGCGGCATGAAGGTGAATCACCCGCACGATCGCATGGCAGACGAATTGTTATATTCAACCACCACGCATGCTAATTTGTTTTTATTATGAAGACGGTCTGCTCGTTCTGCACTACGGTTATTATTCCCGGCACTTCACCGGATGACCTGGTGAACCATGGGGTCTGCAAATCCTGTTTTACGCAGATCATGACCGATCACGGATTCAATGCCAAAAAATTCCTCGACCTGTTTGATGCGCCGGTCCTCCTGGTGGATGACGATGTCAACGTCATTGCGGCAAACCATCTTGCCCTGTCGCTTGCGCAAAAACCCCTCAAGATGGTGAGGGGAAAACTCGGGGGAGAGGTGCTGGACTGCATCAATGCCTTCATCGATGGCGGTTGCGGTACAACACATTTCTGTTCCGATTGTGTCTTCAGGGCATCGGTCAACGAGACATTTGTAACCGGGCAGCCGATTACCAACCGCCCGGCAACCCTCTGCCGCAGGGACAAAGGAACCGAAGAGAAGATCAGTATGCTCGTCTCCACCCGTAAAGACGGCGAAATTGTCCTGCTCCAGCTCCGGCCTGCACCGCACCCTGATGAATGATTGTCCTTGCAATGGGGCCTGAACGTACCTCCTGCACCCATGTCACATTCCCGGCTCCACCGGTAACTCCCGGTTTTTTCGCGGTCAAATATAACCATAAATATCCCGGCAACAAATCTACGGACAGAGAAAAGATTCGGGAGTTGCATCATGCTCAACACACCTCCAGTCATCACGATCTGTATCGTCTTCCTGCTTGCCGCAGCAGTCGTATTCGCCGGCTGTACCGGGACAGGGAATTCCGTAAGCAAGACCACGCCGCCCACACCCACCGGGACAGCGGTCCAGGTAAGCCACATTGTCGTGACCGAGGCACAGGACAACGGCACCGTGTACGTGAAGCAGGGCAATTATATCATCGTTACGCTGCAGGAGAATCCCACCACAGGCTACCAGTGGAATCTTACCACAACGCCCGGGCTTCTCGTGACCAACGACACCTACGAGTCGTCGGACAAGACCGGGAAACTGATGGGCGCCGGAGGGACGCGGACCTGGGATATCACGGCCATTGCAACGGGAGTACAGAAGATCAATGCGGTGTATGGCCGATCATGGGAGCCGGTCACCGGCAACGAGACCGGGTTCTCGATGACGGTTGTTGTTGAGTGAGATATTTTTTATTTTTCAACATATCCAAGATTCGGTAGAGGAAACATTAGAGATGTACCGATGATAATAACTAAATTGATAGTATGCCCTCAAATCAACCTGCCAAACAATATCCTTTTATAAAAATTAGTGGGAGGTCATTTTCAGAGGGCATAGAATTCAAAACTCACGAAGCAATTTTTTCTAAAACAGAAGGTACCGTACGAATTGACTTAAATATTAATCCGGAATTCCGGAATGTTGATTTTAAAGATCATATTGAAATTTATTTTAATGAGAAAACGCGTTATATTGGAATTGTCAAAAATTATCAATTTAATGACAAAATTGGAATAATAAATTTTGAAGATGAGACATTAAGATTGGAAAATGAAACCTTTTCGGCTGAATTTCTTGATATGAAACCCGTTGAAAGAATGGATGTTATCGCTCAATCTTCGGGTTTTATTCTCAATCCAAATTCGCGATGTCAAATTGATGCTGAGAGAAATTTTTTTATAATTATTCCAATTCTAAATTTTGAGACTAAAGATTGTTTTAGAATAGGAAATGTAAAGTTTTATCAAAAATTTGACGATTTGGATGATTCGATAATCAAGGATAGCAATACTGGAAAGAAAAATCTTTTTTGGATTGATTGTTCTGTCAGGGCTAAAATAAAGATAAAGGCTATAAATTTTTTTGAGGCTATTTCAAAAGGATATGAAAAAATTTCACAAGCGATTGATATTATTGCCTTACGGACCGATCTTTCATTTCCTTCAATGACAATTAATTCACATTATCAAAATTTTCCATTTAACTATTACCATTTATTGTCGAAAGTTAAGATTCCTACAACAATTTATTGTCGTGAAATTAGTTCTCACGCCGCTCTTTTCTATGATGTGGAATCAATAAGTGAAAAGAGATTGTCTCTGGATGAAAAACCCATAAAATTTTTCGATGATTTGATTTTATTATGTAATGATCTGATAGTGAAAAAAGAACCGACTCAAGAAGAAGAAAATTTACTTCAAGTTTTACATTGGCTCAGGAAAGCAATGCAAGAAGGAGATAGGAAAGACAAATTTCTTGATCTATGGATTGCATTTGATTTTTTAATTTCTGGCGAATCTGCTGAAACACTTTTCACGGACGATGAAAAAGAAAAATTGAAAAAAATTATTCGGTTTGATGAATTTAATGAGAAGCAAAAGAGTACAATCGTATCTAAAATCAATATGCTCGATGATAGTATATTCACGGACGATGAGAGAGAAAAATTAAAAAAAATTGTTCTATCTGATGAATTTAGTGAGAGGCAAAAGAGTGCAATCGTATCTAAAATCAATATGCTCAATGATAGTCCATTAATGGAAAGATTTTCTCAATTAATTCAAAATCTGGAAATTTCTTTTTCAACTGATGAAATAAGTGCATTGCAAAAAATGAGACGTAAACGAACAGACATTATTCACGGAATAAGGGACATTTCAATCACTGATGGGGAATTGTCTAAAATGAGAACTATTCTAGAAAAAATGTTCATTGGAAAAATTTCCAAGTCATCAATAGGTGAATGAAAGCATATATTGCGCTTCTTCTGACGTGAACACAAAGAGACAGAGTGTAGCTACTTATCCTTTGAGTTTCTTCAAAAAAAATTTCCGGAAATTTCTCCGACATCGTGTATAAATTTTTTTCTTCAGAAGTCCGTCCCAAAAAAAATCCCGCACATTCCGCCAAACTTTTCCGGCCCCAAGCATTAGTCAGGATCGCACATGAGGGCCACCTCACCGCTATTGCAAAGGGAGGGGGAGATTTTCACCATCTCCAGAGAAAACCCCCATCTCTGCTGTTTCTCCCCGGATACCCACCGACCCGGACACTCTCCCCATAAGTACTGCTCCCCATGCATCTCACTCTCCTTCGGAGACCCCCCTTCGCCAGATGTCTGACAAACTTCATATGCCTGATTCTCCGACGTGAAACTAGTGATCCGGATCAGTTCCGGCAGCCAATCGCCACTTCCGGCACCCGATGGCACCCCCCGATTTGCCAACAGAATGCGAATACGTGCGTCTTTTTACTGGGTGATTTTCATATGTGCACGTGCAAAACGGGGGATGCCCGGGTTTGGGGGCGATTGGCCACTGGAACACTGCTAAATACTGTCATTGTCCGGGCGCAGTTTACCCGGATTTACGCCAATCAGAGGGGATTTTGAGCGAATCCCAAAACAATACTGTCGTTTTTCCGCGAAATACTGCCGGTCGGGTCTTTTAGAGGGGCAATCCGGGGCGGAAATGGCTTCTGTTTGGTCCAGGTCAAACAACCGTATCCAATAGAGATAAAATTAATGCAATCGCAACAGTTCCCGTACCCACTCCCGGTTCGCCCTGAGTGCACAGCCCCCGTGTGACTCCGTAAGCAGGCCGTGCTCGTCCCGGATCCGCGAGAGCACCCGGGAGCGGAGCGCTTCCCTGAGCGGCACGGCCGCAAGGTTCGCATCCGAGACCGGGGCCGCGGGGCAGGGTTCGAGATCCCCGGACGGGCTGATGTGCACGAAACCCCGGCCCGCCGCAAGGCACCCCCCATACGCATCCTCATCGCCGGGAAACCCGATGAAGAGGGCCGGGAATTTTTCATTGAACGCTGACATGACTGCCTGGAGCATCTTCTTCTGCTCGTGAGTCAGGACAAGATTCTCCGTTTCCGGCTCCATGGGCACGTACTCGACGAAGGTGAAGACCCGGGCACCGGCCTCGAGCATCCGGCGGATGAACGCCTCGTCCGTGACATGGGCAAAATTCGCCTGCGTTGTTGTCAGCGAGCAGCCGAAGAATATGTCCCGGGTTTCCAGAAGGGCGCAGGTTGCGAGCAGCCGATCATAGACCCCGCTCCCCCGCCGCGTATCGGTGTCCTGCCGGAATCCCTCGAAGCTGATGATGGGGACGATGTTCCGGCAATGCGCAATCGCTCCGGCAATCTCCGCATCAATCAGGAGTCCGTTGGTGAAGACCGGGAAGAGGATCGCGGGATGGGCGTGCGCGATACGGAGGATCTCATCCTTCCGGACAAGCGGTTCCCCACCAGCGATCACAATGACCGAGACCCCGAAACCGGCAGCCTGGTCGACTATCGACGTCAGCGTCTCCGGTGTCATCTCGGCCACATGCATCTCTTTTCGCCCGGCCATGTAGCAGCCGGCACAGGCAAGATTGCAGCGCGAGGTGATGCTCACGATCATCACGGGCGGGACTAGGAGACCATCCTGCTCATGTTTCTTCCGGACCGCTGCGGCTTTCCGCTGGTGGTGGAGGATGACGGTTGCGGGAATGACGAGCGCCGGGTTGGCCGCGATGATCCGGACTGCCTGCGAAAGGGTCTCTGCGATAACGCGGTCGAAGATATTCCGGTATTCCGTGCCTCTTGATTCCATCACTCTTTTTTCATCCATCCATACGTTATTGCGCCCTTCGGGCAGGCATCGGCGCAGCTCGCGCAGAGGATGCAGTCGGCGTTCTCCATATCTCCCTTACGGACCATGCCGTTCACGTCAAGACCCATCGGGCATTCCCTCGAACATTTTTTGCAGTCAATGCAGCAGGAGGCATCGGGCCTGAGCTGCAGCGCCGGCCAGCCGGCAAGGTTCCGGATCTTCCGGCCGGTGATCATGAGAGCGGCAACCGGGCAGAAGACATGGCAGAATCCGCGCCGGCCCATGAGGTAGGCTACGATGAACATGATCGCAAAGATGACCACGACCACCATGAGGGTTGCACTGGACGTAATCGAGAGGCCATTCTCCATGCCGAAGAAGGGGTCCACGGCCCGGATTCCCCCGGCGGAGAAGAAGAAATACGCGAGCACGGCAAGCCAGAGCACGGTGACGCCGTACTTGACGTAGTTGCGCCACCCTTCCTGCACGGTGTGCTTAAAGACCGGCGAACAAATCTCCTGCCATGCCCCCATCGGACAGAGCCAGCCGCACCAGAGCCGGGCGACAACGAGCGAGAGGATGAAGTTCGCGATGAAGAGGAGCATACTGCCGGTGGCAATGCCCTGGGCTGCCCCCATCATGATGACGAGGGGCGAGATGAGCATGAGCGTTACCGGGAGCAGGACAAAGGAGATGACGAGAAGCCATTTCCGGAGGTTCTGCCTGGACGATACGGTTTTGCTTTTTTCTGGTTCTGTCATGGTAATTCCCTTTTAAATAATTTCATTCTCACTATTATCGTGCCGTTTCAGATTCTCAGCAAACTCTTCCGCATGCCGGAGGTCTTTTTCATCGGGCCTGCCCTTGTTCAGTCCGCCGAAGAACCTGAGGAAACTGTTCGTGTTGAGACCTGCACAGGCAAATTCATCGACAACATGGTACCCCCGGGACTGTAGTTTTTCCCGGAGGGCCGCATGGTTGTCTTTGACAAATTCCCTGAGTCGTTCCCCCGTATACAAGCCGGCCGGGGCACCATAGGTCGAGAAGATGAAGGCATTCCTGTCATCCGCGAACGGCAGGTTACCGGCCAGGTCAAGAAGAGACCCGTGATTTTTTGCTCCATATATCCCGGAGCCAAAACCAACCAGGTCATACTCCGCAAGTCCTTCGGGACTCACCTGTCGAGGGGTTTTCACCGGTGCATCAAGAACCTGTGCGATCGCGTTAGCGATCTTTTCCGTATTCCTGTGATGGTAGGAGAACACGATCACGAGAGATTTCACAGGCATCCGGGTCCCGGCCTCCTTTTCATTCTGTCCGGCGTTTCCCTGTTCCGGATTTTTCATACCCTAGGATTCATCTCCCCGCTGGGCTTTCATGTCGGCGATCGTTATGTCCGGGTTCCGGTACCGTAACCGTTTCTCCGTATTCGATCCTGCCTGGATGGCCTGTACCGGGCAGAGATGGATACAGCCACAGCAAAGTTCGCAGTGGTGTCTCCAGACCGGTTTTCCCTGCACCAGTTCGATATTTTTTGCCGGGCATAGGGCAACGCAGGTCCCGCAGGACGTACATTTGCCGGTGACGGTAAATTTCCGGTCATCCGTATGGACGTGGGACGTGAACCATGGGTAGATCAGGGTATGCAGTAAGCGCGGGACAAACGAGGTGGGCAGATCGCATTTCTCACACCGGGATACCGGCCCGGTTATCCTTGCGATCTCGTTGTCTGCCTTTGTCAGGATCTCTTCTTGATCTTTTCCTGCGGGCGAGTCATACATCAGGATATAATTGCCGGGCATGGCTACACCAAATCCTGCATCGATTCCCCGTCCCTGCCGCTTCCGGAGGATACGGTCAAGCTGCCGGAGTGCGGCGGACTCTCCGCCCCCGCCGTGGGTGACAACTGCGAACACATACTTTGCTGCTGCAGGATCCAGGCGCCCCACAAATGATGCCACGATGAGCGGCAGGCCGGTAAAATAGACCGGGCACACGATGCCCACCCGGTCGGCCGGCGGAACGATGTCCCCACAGTTCTTCTCGAGCAATGCAATCGGTACCAGATCACAGTCGCCGAGAGCTGCGGCGATCTTTTTTGCTGCGGCAAGCGAGTTGCCGGTGCCGGTAAAGTAGTAGACGATCGTCTTCATGGACTGTTCCCCGTCTCCTGAATTTTCGCGATGAGCGCTGTCACCTGAGTGCCATCGTCGATCGCCTTCTTGTTCAGGGAGAACTGCCCGGCAACCGTCATCCCCTTTGCCGCCAGGTCTTTTACCAGTACCTCAAGGGTGCTGCCCGGTTTTTCCCCGCAGGTAGCAAAGATCACGACCGGTTTTCCCTCGCACCCGTGGAGTCCGGCTATGGCTTTCCGGATGGCCGGGACGGGTTTTCCGCCCCAGACCGGGGTCCCGATGACCACGAGGCTCGAACCGGTCACATCGATCCTTTCCGGCACGGTGCCACCATCCGTTACGTTCATGCCGGGAGAATGCCGGGCCATGAAGGTAACAAACCGGGACAGGAGATCGCGTGACTTCACATCGATGATCTCTCCTCCGCAGGTCTTCTGGATCTGTTCCGCGATTCCCCGGGTTGTCCCGGAATACGAAGCAACTACAATACTCGTTTTCATTGTTTTCCCTCCTTGATCTCACCCATTGTCTCTTCCCCGGCAATCCCGTCGTCCGCTATCCGCAACGGGTTTGCCGCAATGATCTGCCGGAGAATTTCCCCGCCCGCATCCGGGTTCTTCGTATCCTCCGCATCCAGGCTGATCTCTGCCATGACCGTGACCCCGCGTTCCTCCAGCGCTTTACTCAGGATCGGCAGGGCCTCCCCGGGATGGTTGGAACAGGTCGTGAAGATCACGGCCATCTTGCCTTCGCAACCTTGGAGCGCCTGGACCGCCGCGTTGATGGCAGGCGAGGGCTTCCATGCCCAGACCGGGGTGCCGATGATCAGGATGTCATACTGCGAGACATCGATCTCATCCGGAACGATGGGATCGCAGTCTCCTTTGCGTGAGCGGAGGACGCCGGTCGTGTACACAGTAAACGAGGAGTACGGGGTCTTTGTCCGGATCTCGATGATGTCGCACCCGCTCGCGTTCCGGATCCCTTCGGCAATGCCCCGCGTGATCCCGGAATACGAGTAGTAGATGACGCATGCCCGTACGCTGTGGCCGGTGTTTGCCTTCCGGATCATCTCGCGGCTGCACTGCTTCATGACGCTTGCGTACATCAGCTCGAAATGTTCCCGGAACTCCACCATCCGCTCGCGGTTGATCGTGTAATAGACATAGAACCCGTCCCGGCGCGACTCAACGAGCCCGTCAGTCTTCAGCGTCTTTAAGTGCTGGGAGACCGCAGGCTGGGAAATTTTCAGCCGGGCCGCAAGTTCGGAGACACCGAGCGTCCCGCTCGTGTCGGTTGAGAGGATGTAAATGATCTGGAGCCGGGTGAGATCACCGAGAGCCTTGAACGTCCCGGCCATTGAGGGGACGATCTCGCAGAGATGGTTGCACTCTTCGCACTTGTGGCAGGGCCCCATAATAATCCGTATAAGTGTTTGCTTATACACTTATATGAATTTCGCTGAATACCTTCCAAAGGATTTCCAGCAGGGAAGAACAGGAAAAAAATTTAAGACGATCGTGCGGGCATCATGATATCGACCGGTAAATCATTGACTGGATGTGAAGGATCGAACTTCGAGTGCCTGAAGTACCGTTATCGCACCGACAGGATTGTACTCCGGGGCGTGCCGGTTATTTTTGTGAGACGATCAGGTGTGCGTTCCGGTCAATTTTGTATTTCATGGGCCGGTCGATCAGGTCGAGCACATTGATCTTCATGTCAATGAGTTCCTGGAAGCTGAATGATTCGAACAGTGTCTTTCCATTCTCATCATAGGAGAGAAGAATGCCGTCACCCATCTTCTTGCTGGCTTTGATGTCGTACATACAATGCGATGGAACGGGGAGATTATGAACGTTCTGTTACTACCAATCGCCTTCTGGAAAAAGGGAGATCAATCATACACTTGGAACAGCACCATTCTGCCTGCGGATCCACCAGCGCCGGACGAGGCCCTCTCCGGCGTTTCGTCCCGGTCATACGATTTTACCCGGAATCAGGGGCAAACAGATCTGAAACCAGAGTCCGGATCTCGATCATCTTTTCCGGCCGTACGACACCGATGGTGTTGCAGATCAATGTTTTCTCAAGGGCATAGATCCCATCCACCTGTATAAAACTCGGATGATCCAGTGATCCTGCCAGAAGGTCATCGTTTGTCAGGCCCACCGCCATGATCTTTGGTTTCCGTGACGTGATCTTCATGACGATCACATCCCGGGAGCTCGTATTATACCGGGAATTGCTCATGACAAGTGCCGGGCGTACCTTGGACTGCACCTGGTTCGAATAGGTGAAATCCACAAGGACAACCGATCCCTGTGCCGGTTCATTCATGCGCTAACCTTCTCTTCGCATACTCCTTCCATGCATCATCCTGATTTTCATAATCGATCTCGATCTTTGCCTTCCGGAAGATGATCTGGTCGTTATCCGATGAAATGGTCAAGTAATCGCCGTCATGAATATCTAGGCGTGTGCGGATCTTTTTCGGGAGGGTGATCAACCCTTTTGAAGATACCTTGATCAGGGTCGTGTCGGACATATGCTCTCAACTTAGAATATAAGATTCTTAGATAATCAGCATTGCGGGAGAGCACAGGCCGGATGGAAAAGTATGGCGGGAAGAGAAGAACCCGCAGCAGGAACATCAAGAGATCTGCTGCACGGCCGTCTCCGCAGGTGCCGGGGCACGGACCTGATCTTCCGCGACTGAGGAATATTTTTCGGGAATGTAAAAAAATTTAAAAAAGACCGCAAAAAAATGTGCGATAACCGGGTCCGATCGAATCGACCTGCAAAAAATCCAGAAAAACGTGTATGACACCCGGATGAATCCTTCCGCTTCTCCCCAGTACCCTCCATTATTCACGTATCCGGTGGCACCGTCGTAAAACCTGTTCTCCGACGTGAAAATACCTATAATACATCCCCCGATTGCCAAACCGGGTAAAATCTGAGGTGCATATAATGCCCCCCGGAGCCTCATAGCAGCGTTTGGCTGGACTTTTTTTCCGACCCCCCACCCTTTTACCCAGCGAAAAAATTTATGCGAAAACTCGCCCAGATCTTAAAAACGCCAAAATTACCTTTATCTTTGATTCAAGACCCAAATTGTGCCCTGATGGCATCCGGACCCATTTCGGGCTTTTTGGATACAGGCCCGGATTGGAAAACCGGGCATTTTACGGGTTTTTCGGGGTTTCAGGTCAGGGTCTGGCATGAGGGGATGATACCGATCCCGGAGTGGATATCCGGTGAATGACAGGGCGTTGGGATGGACGGTCCGGCGCCAGTTCCCTCAAATGTTAACGGGCCTTGCATGAAATTTTCCTGGCGGCACTCAGGACTCACACAAAAATTTTTTTAGCGGACCCTGCGTGAAAATTTTCAGGCAACATCCAAACCCTGCTCAAAACCCGCGAGCCGATCAACCGGACCCTGCATGAAATTTTTCAACCGGACTTTGCATGAAAAATTTTTAGCAGACCCTGGCTACAAAAAGATAAACAGATCTGCCTGAACAAAAAATGAAATAATTGTCTCCGCCGAAGAATTTTTTTAAAAACAACCAGACCCTGCTCAAAATTCTTTGAGCAGACCTTGATTGAAAAATTTTCAGCAGACCCTGCATGAAATTTTTTTGCCGGACCTTGCTTGAAATTTTCCGGGCACCCCCACGGACCCTGTATGATCTGACTGAGCGGATCAACCAGACCCTGTTCAAAATTTTTTATGCAGGGTCTGGTCGTGAAATGGTAAACGGATCTGATTTGGTTCTCATGTGCACGATATACACAATCGATTGAATCTTTTTATCGCATAAAACACGATGGGGGCAAATGCACCCATACCCCCATAAACAGGCAACGCCCGCATCAGGGCCACTCCGAGACACGGCGGGGGACCGGCACAACCGTACAGGAACCTGCCCCAGCACAACCCGATGATGCGTCGCACCAACTCCCTGCCGAAAGGGAGGAGTGAATCATGATGGATTTACGAGCCGGTTCCGCTCAAAAAGTGTGGCTGAAAAAAGAGAAAAGAAAGTAACGCCCTGTAACCCTCACACCGGCTTATAGTGCCCCCACTTCCCGAGCGCTTCCTTCAGCGCCACCGCCGTCTTCGCCTTCTCTTCAAGCGTGACGCCTTCCTGCCATGCCTCGAGGGCCTGCATGGTTGCCTGAGCGCCGGCGCGGGTGCCCTTCGGGTGGCCGTGGATACCCCCCGATACGAGCAGGATCATCTCGGTGCCATAGATGTCCATCACGTCCGGCACAAGGCCGGGGTGCAGGCCACCGGACGAAACCGGGAAGGCGGTCTTGATCTTCCCCCAGTCCTGCTCCAGCAGCATGCCCTCGAGCGGTGCAGTCGTCTTTTCGCGCAGCAGGTTCGCCAGCGCAATGGATTCCCGCCGGGAACCGGTCAGCTTCCCGACCGCAGTACCGGTATGGATCTGCGAGACGCCGACAAGACGCATCAGTTTGGCGAGGAACTGCATGCTCACGCCGTGCTTCTTGTTCCGGTCGAACGCCGCGTGCATGGCCCGGTGAGCGTGGATAGCGAGGCCGAGATCCGAACAGTAGTCCCGCATGGTCATGACGCTTGCAGTTCCCGCGACAACCACATCGATCATTGCGTAGGTCCAGTTGTTTGCCGCCAGGATGTCGGCCCGCTTCTTCATGGTCTCGACATCGGCCGTGATGTTCAGGAACGCGGACTTCTTCTCGCCGGTCTCCTGCTCCGCCTTGTCGCGGAACTTAGTCATGTACTTCACCCGGTCCTCGAACCGGTTGAACGAGACAGAGGTCAGGTTCTCGTCGTCCTTGACGAAATCAAAGCCGCCCATCCAGGTCTCGTACCCGACCTCCGCATGCTCCTTTGCCGAGAACCCTATCTTGGGCTTGGGCACGGCACCGGTCAGCGGCCGGCCCCGGACATTCATCATCTTCCGGATCCCCTCGTTGCCAAAGTGCGGGCCTTTGAAGTGTTTCAGGTATGCCTGAGGCAGGGTTGCATCGATCAGCCGCAGGTTCTTCACGGCTTTCATACCGAAAATATTACCGGCGATCCCGCTCATCAGCTGGACGGCATTGCCTTCCTCCCAGAGATCGAGCGGATACGCGATCTTCACCACGTTGCCTTCGATATCGAACGCGGTTGCCTGGAGTGCCTTCATCCGCGGGGGCATCGTGTGCAGGGTTGTCCAGGTACCCGTAGAACTCTCGGACGCGATCCGTCCTGCGGCTTCCTTCCCGCTGACGCCGGCGGCGGGTTCGAAATAATAAAGACAGATGAGTTCGTCCTTTGCCGGCTCGTACTTCAGGTCGACAAATTCTTTGTACCAGTCAATTGCCATAGCTGTTCCTGTAATGAGTAAATGTTATCTTGGGTAAAAAAGGTGTACAATAGGTACCCGCGAACGGCATCATTCCCGTGCCCTGTACAGCAGAACGCACGGAGAACACCGGGTATGCCGTGACGATGCGCGGCCGTCAGTCACGTACGGATCATGACAGAAAACACTACCAACGACAGGATCCCGGCAGTTCTCGTGCACGGGTGGCACAGCCATCCCGGTATCTGGAACAAACTCACTCCCCTGCTGGAGAACGCATCGATACCGGTCTGGAAATTCGATCATACCGGCATGGCCGCGGAGTCAATCCCTGCCATTGCCGAAGCATTCGGGGAGTATATCGCTACCATGCGGGACCGGGAAGGATATTCCGGCACCGTTGACATTGTCTGCCATTCGATCGGCACCTGCGTTGCACGCTACTATCTTGAGGTCATGGACAAGGAATCCCGCCGGGAAAAAGTGCGGCAGCTCATCGGGCTTGGCCCGCCCAACAACGGGTCGGCGATGGCGGATCTCTTCTGCGATCCGGTCCGTGGCGAAGAGATCATCAACCGGTTGACCGGCGTCTTTGTCCCGCAGGGATTTGATCCCGCAAACGACCGGATCGTGCAGGACGTGCGGCCAAAGAGCCAGGTCATGCACGATCTCCGCACCGCAGGTATCCGGCCGGATATCACCTATCGCATCATTGTCACCGGAAATCCCGGCGAGATCCCGGATTTCTTCCCCCGTTTCGGGGGCCGGACCTGGGAGCAGACAACGGACGGGAAGTACCGGACAACATTCGATGGCGACGGGCTCGTGCCGCACGGGGAATCAGCCCTTCCCGGAATCACCCTTGACCGCATCAGGGCTGAAGAACAGGGGGAAGGGTTCCCGTTGCCGGGACAGTACTGCCACATCAACCTGCCCCGGAACCCCGTGATCATGGATCGCGTCCTCCGCTACCTCACCCAGCCGGCCCGGGAATCATCACCCGGTTCCCATCAGTCCTGAACAATACCCCTTCGGCAATGACAGGGGAAAAAAATCCCGGGATGTTCCACCCGTCATACCGGTCAGGTCCCGGGCAGACGGCGCCGGATTATTTGCTTACCCGGCCGAAAAGGGACATAATAACGGTAATAATCCGTGAGAAAAAACCTCCGGTACGGGGGGCTGCCTGCACAGGTGCATTTTCACAGACAGGATCCAGGGATCCGGAATGAGCTGCCGGTTGATGAGAGCGATGAACCGGATTTACCGCAACGGGTGTTTCCGGGACGGACTCCGGTTCAAAGAGGTGATCGAGCCCGGAAGAGTTTTGCAGGGTCATGGGACCTGCATAGGAGGGAATAGAGATACAACCCATACTGCCATGTTCATCGGGCGGCAGCTCAAGTGATTCCTGAACCATGGCCGGGGGGACAATCGTACTGGCGTCAGGTATACCGCCAGAGCATGCCGGTGCATCAACGGCTCTTGGCAGGTCACCCGTACGCACGTCTGGTTGATCCACCGGTTCTTCCGCTTTCCGATCCGGAGCATCGGAACCGGCACACGGTTGGTTCGGAAGGGGCGTTGGAATATCATCCGCAGTTCCCGTGCTTTGAGATGCGGGGGGTGTTACCGGGAGGGGGGAAACCGACTTTATCACTTCAGGCGTCCCTGCGGGTACCGCAACAGAATCCGGTACATCATGCAAGGCAGGGTCTCCAGGTGCAGGTTCACCGGTTTCGGGAACCATCGTCTCCGGAGGAAGGACGAGCCCGGTCTCGCGGAAGAATGCATCGATCGCAGCACGCCCGGCATCCACCCGGCCGCCGAGTAGTGCAACAGATGAGGTCAGGTCCTCATACCGTGCTGGCGGAACAACGAAGTGATCCACCTGCTTTTTCATAAGCGCCAGCAGGCTCACATCAACCTCAAGATTCGATGACAACATCAGGTATTCATCGATCTTCTCACGGGGGACCCCGGCCTTTGACCAGTGGTAAAGAACGGATTTATTCTGCAGCTCGTGTCTGAGGATCTTCTCAATAGCAGCGAGCAGTTCGCGGGGATTGACAGGTTTTATGAGAAAATCATCGATCCAGTCCCGGTGGGCCTCGGCCTCTTCGGGACTGATCTTTTTCGCTGAGAACATGATGACGGGGATATACTGTGTTGCAGGATTCTCCTTGATCCGTGCAAGGGTCTCCCAGCCGTCCATGGGCTCCATCAGGATGTCGAGGACGATGACATCGGGTTTCTCGGTCCTGAGGAGAGAAATACACTCATCGCCGCCGGAGCACGGGAGAACGCGGTAGCTCTTCCTGAAGAGAGCAGTAAGCCCTTCGACAATGAACGTACTGTCATCAACGATAAGAATTGTTGCTGTCACGTACCCACACACACCTGATTATCCGGACTCGACCCGAAATTGTGGAGTGCCCCGGGTGGAATACTCTGTGTATGATGTATTTCCCGATAATATTGCTCCTACAGTATTATTGTGCAAAAGGTGATTAAGGGTATTATGACCGGGGATCCTGGTGAAGGAATCAAAGCCCGGGAAAACCTGCATGGACAAACCTGTTTTCCGGGGCGATCCTCCGTTTCCGGTTACCGGACCATTCGCGGGTGCCCCATGTTAGTATCGTTTCACGACAGAGAAACGCTTCACCGCCGTTAGGGGATCATTCCAAATCTTAAAATATGATCATACCGTCTATAGACTTACTTGTAGTGCGGGAATAGTGTATGAACAGGGACAATCTTGAGCTGCGGAAATTCGTTGCACCGGAATTTATCATCGGCGCCGATGCACGCCTCCTTGCCGGCAGGTATGCGAAAAATTTCAGCTCACAGCATGTCCTTGTAGTAACCGACCCCAATATCGCCCGGAACAGCTGGTTCAGTGACGTAACCGGCAGCCTTGGCGACGCGGGGATAGCATCCACGATCTTTTCTTCGGTCACGCCAAACCCGCGGGATACAGAAGTCATGGAGGGGGCAAACATCTACGCAGAGGCGGCCTGCGATGCGATCGTTGCCATTGGCGGGGGCAGTGCAATTGACTGCGCCAAGGGGATCGGGATCGTCTCCTCAAACGGGAAACATATCTCTGATTACGAAGGCGTAGACAGGATTACCGTCCCCTCCCCTCCCCTTATCTGTATCCCGACCACCGCGGGAACGGGCGCCGAGGTCTCGCAGTTCGCCATCATCAACAACACGGATCGGAACGTGAAAATCACCATCATCAGTAAGAAGATCGTGCCGGACATTGCCCTGATCGATCCCCTGCCCCTCACCACCCTCACACCGGAACTGACCGCCCATACCGGCATGGATGCCCTCACGCACAGCGTGGAAGCATATGTCTCCAATGCCAGTTCCCCGGTAACGGATATCCACGCCATCGAATCCATCCGGCTGATACAGTCGAGTCTTCTTTCGGCATACCGGACACCCAAAAACATTGAGCTCCGGTACCAGACCATGCTCGGCAGCCTCTGTGCCGGTCTTGCCTTCTCCAATGCCAGCCTCGGAGCCGTCCATGCCATGGCGCACAGCCTTGGCGGGTTCTCGGATCTTCCGCACGGGGAATGCAACGCCCTGCTGCTCGAACATGTCATGGCCTTTAATTTCCCGGCATGCCCGGGCCGGTACGAGGCAATCGGGCAGGCCCTGGGAACTGACCTCTCCGCTCTTGGCCATACGGAGAAAAAGGAAAAGATCATTGACGGCATCAGGACCCTGCGGGAAACCCTGGGCATAACGGATTCGCTCGGGAACCTGGGAGTAACCCGGGAGGATATCCCGACCCTTGCACAGAATGCCCTGCGCGATCCCTGTATGGCAACCAACCCGCGACAGCCAAGCCAGAAAGACATCGAACGGATCTATGAAGAAGCACTCTGATGACATGCCGGACTGGCAGGAGCAGCGGAACAAGATCATCGGTCTTGGAGAGTCCTCGCTCCGCAAGAGTTACTATCCCGAACTGCGGGAGATGGTTGCCGAACTGGAGAAGAAGAACGACGAACTCCACGCTGCCTACGAACAACTGGCTTCCAGTGAAGAGGAACTGAGGGAGAATTACGATACCCTCAGCCGCCAGGAACAGGAGCTGAGGGAGAGCGAGGAGAAGTACCGGAACCTTGTCGAGAATACGTTCGACGGAGTTATGATCCACCAGGACAAGGTGATTGTCTTTGCGAACCGGACCGCTGCAAAGCTGATCGGTTGTGCCGATCCCGGCAGCCTGCTGGGGAGATCCATTCTTCAGGTGACTCACCCGGATTTCCGGCAGATCGTGACGGAACGATCTTCCCATGCACTCACCTCAATCCAGCTTCCCCGCCACGAGATCTTCCTTCACGAGGACGGGACTGCTTTCGATGTGGATATTGTTGCATCGCCGGCAACATGGAACGGGGCACCTGCAGTCCAGATCTCCTTCCGGGACATCACCGCACAAAAGACCGCAGAGACTGCCCTGCACGAGAGCGAAGAGCGGTACCGGACCCTGGTTGAGACCACGGACACCGGTTTTGTCATTGGGGACACAAACGGCAGGGTCGTGGATGCCAACCAGAAATATGTCCAGATCTCGGGACATACCGAACCTGCGGAGATCATCGGAAGGAGCGTCCTGGAATGGACTGCGGAATACGAGCGGGAGAAGAATGCCCTGGCTCTGGAGCAATGCATCCGCGAGGGGGTCCTCCGGAATTTTGAGATCGATTACATAAACTCCCTGGGCGCCATAACCCCCGTTGAGATCAATGCCACGGTCGTGCAGTACGGGAGTGCCGTACGGATACTCACCCTGTGCCGTGACATCTCGGAGCGGCGGAAGACAGAACAGGCACTGAGGGAATCCGAGATATTTTACCGGACGGTGTTCGATACCACCGGGTCAGGATCCGTCATTCTCGGGAAAGATACGACCATCATCCGGGCAAACGAGGGTTTTGCCCGGCTGTCAGGATTTTCAGTCGGGGAACTCGAAGGAAAACACCGCTGGACCGAGTTTGTTGTACCGGAAGATCTTGAACGCATGAAGAAATACCATGATGACCGACGGGAGAGTCAGAAACCTGCCCCTCAGGAGTACGAGTTCCGGTTCATTGACCGGTTCGGGACAAAAAAACACTGCCTCAACTATGTTGCGATGTTCCCCGGCACAACGCAGAGCATTGCCTCACTTGTCGATATATCCGAGCGGGTTGCTGTGGAGCGCGAACTGGAGAAGAAGAACCGGGAACTACAGGATAATTACGCGGAACTCAGCAACCGGGAGGAATCGCTCCGGAAGGTCTCGACCGAACTCCAGCTGATCCTAAAAAGCATGATCAACGCGTTCATCATCTGGGAATCGGTGTTTGACGAACAGGGGAATTATGTCAGTTTCCGGTTCGGGTACTTCAATGACAGCTATGCACATATAGCGGGAGTGAACCTGGAGGACGTGCAGGGCAGGGATGTCTTCGAAGTCTGGCCGACAACGGAGAAGAGCTGGCTGGACGTATTCCGGGAGGTTGCCCTGACCGGGGTACCACGAACCTTCGAGATGTACCACGACCCCACGAAAGGATTCTACCACTGCAACGCGTACCGCCCGCAGGAGACACCGGATCGGATCTGTGTTATCTTTGAGGACATTACCGAACGGAAACGGGCCGATGAAGAACTCCGGAGCGCCAAAAACCACCTTGAAGCGGTATACAGGGGATCGCCGGATCTCATCTTTGTCCACGCGGCGGATGGTCACATCATCGATGTGAACGAGAATGTCCTCACCGCGTTTGGCCTGACCCGGGAAGAGGCGATTGTCGTGAACCCCACGGTCACGAGTGGCACGGGATATACGCTTGAGATGGCGAGCGCTTACCTGAAATCTGCACTGGAGACGGGACAGGCTGAATTCGACTGGGAGTGCCGGAGGAAGAATGGCGGGGAGTTCCCGGTTAATATCCGGCTCCGCAGGATTGAAGCGGTCAATGAACGCGGGGAGATGGAACCCCGCATCCTTGCCATTGCCCGTGATATCACCGAACGCAGGATGGCAGAGAAGGCACTGGAGCAGGCCCGGAAAAAACTGGGGCTCCTGAACACGGTAATATTCCAGGATATCCAGAGCACCATCTTTGCCCTCTCTGCATACCTGCAGCTGGCAAACAACACGATTATGGATGAAAAATCCCGTACGTACGCCGAGAAAGAGGCATTCCTCATCCATAAGATCGTCAGTTCGCTGAACTTTGCCAGGAACTACCAGGACATGGGGATCAACCCCTCACGCTGGCAGGGAGTCAACCAGGTGTTCCTCTATGCCATCTCTCACCTGGACTCGCTGAAAGTAGCGCGGAACATTCAGGTCGGCGGCCTGGAGATCTATGCCGACCCGCTCCTGGAAAAAGTTTTCTTCAACATGGTCGAGAATGTCTTCCTCCACGGCCAGCATGTATCGGCAATCGCGATGGAGTATGAAGTAACCGGCGAAGGACTCATCCTTTCCCTGGAGGATAACGGGATCGGCATCCCGTCTGATGAGAAACTGAAGATCTTCGAACGGGGGTACGGGAAGAATACCGGCCTTGGCCTCTTCCTGGCACGGGAGATCCTGTCCATTACCGATATTACGATACGCGAGACCGGCGAACCCGGGAAAGGTGCCCGGTTCGAGATGGTTGTGCCAAAAGGCGCTTACCGGTTTGTCGAAGAGAAATAGTCGGGCTTGATACCGGCACTGCCGGACACGGGGAAAAAATCAGGTATTTTTCCCGCGTCTCTTTCCGGCTTTCTTTTTTTCGCCTGCCGCATCCCCGTTCTCCTTCTCCATCTCAGCTTTTGCCACGAGCAATGCCTCTTTCTGCTCTTTTGTGACCTTCGGGTACGCAAGATGGAGACGGTCGAGGGTTTCGTAGATGGCGGAGATGACTGCCAGCCGGGTGAACCACTTGTGATCAGCAGGGATGATATACCACGGGGCATACGGGGTGCTGGTATGGTTGAACATCTCCTCGTATGCATCCATGTACTGGTCCCAGCAGGCCCGCTCGCGGATGTCGGCTGCCGAGAACTTCCAGTTCTTGTCCGGCTCGTCCACCCGGCCGATGAACCGGCGCTTCTGTTCCTCTTTTGAGATGTTCAGGAACAATTTCAGGACAACGATGCCATTGTCAAAAAGGTAGCGCTCGAAGTTGTTGATCTCCCGGAACCGCCGGTCCCAGATGTCCCGGTCATTCAGGACAGGGGGCAGCTGCTGGCGCTCCAGGTATTCCGGGTGCACGCGGGGTACGAGGACTTCCTCGTAATAGGAGCGGTTGAAGATCCCGATATTGCCGCGCTTGGGAAGGACAGCGCTGCACCGCCAGAGATAGTCGTGATCGAGTTCCTCGATGCTCGGCACCTTGAAACTGGTCACCTGTACGCCCTGCGGGTTCACCCCCGACATGACGTGCTTGATGGTGCTGTCCTTGCCAGCGGCATCCATGGCCTGCAGGATCACGAGCAAAGCATACGTGTTCTGGGCGTAGAGTTTGTCCTGCTGCTGTGCGAGGAGCTGGATGCCGGCTGACAGGGCGTCCTGGGCATCCTGCTTTGACATGAACTGGCCGACCGAGCCGGGATCGTAATCGTTCCGGAGATCGATCTTCTTTCCCGGGGGGACCCTGACAGAATCCAGAAGCTGGTTCATTGTGGTTGTCATGCACTGCTCAGGGAGTGTGTTGTACGCTGAACGGAATCAAACCTTTGCTTTCCCGTCCTGAAGACATGATGCGGAGATCGGTCCTGGATCAGGGCATACTGTTCCGGCACGCCGGGCAATCCAGGGCATAGTCGCGGATCCCCTCGTTCCACGGGGTAAACCCGATGCAGACGGCCGGCTTGACCCGGTGGATCCGGCAGTATACCTTGCCGTCATCTGCCCGGAAGAAGAACGGGCAGTACGTGAGTTTTTTCCCTCGCGGATCGACCCAGTAATATATTCGGGTGACCCGGGGGAGATCGGCAGCAGCGAGGTTTTTGCCGGTCGTGCGTCGGCCATCCCGGAAGGTTATCGAAACGTGCTGAAGGATATCCGTACGATGACCGTTGATCCATGGGACGAGATCCTCCGGTATCCCTTTCTGGTCCCACCCCCATTTCTCGCAGCACTTCCCGCACTGCAAACAGTCCTGTTCTTCCGGCATTGACAATCCGGATACGTATACGACTGCGGATATTTTTAGGTATTGGGTTTTGGAAGAATGGAACCGGGAACCTGGAGTATAGAACAGCGAGGGGGCTCATAACCGGGATACCGGAGAAACCGGGATCTGCCCGTCACCCGTGACCTGAAAAATTCCGCAGGGCTCGCTGGTATCCGCAGAAAATTCCGGCCGTACGTCATAACCCGGTTCCGGTTTTTCCCTATCGCAAAATAATATTATACCCTTGAAACCCAACAAAAAGATGCCGGGAAACGATCGTGTGTTGTATGTCAGTATCCACATACTCCTGGAAAGGAACCTGAGTGATTCGTCCCCGTAACGGGAACCCACATGAGGGATTCACACAAATCAAGGAGTGACATGGCTGAATCTGATCATATGAGGGAGAATGACCCGCATGTATGACAACCGTTCCGGTCCGGACAGATACGGCAGCCTGTCTCACGTGACGTTCTCTGAACGCATGTGGATGACACTCATTATCGCCAGTACTGCAGCAGTTCTCATATGTTCGGTCTACTGCCTGTCACACGGCATCACGATCATCTTCATGCACCTGTTTTACTTCCCGATCGTCCTCATCGCGTACCACTACCGCTACAACGGGTTCCTTTTCGCAATGCTCCTTTCCCTTGCCTATGTCTGGCTGGTGTACCTTTTTTCAGGTGGCGAGGCGGATGTCGTCATCGGGGCATGGCTCAGGTTCTTTGTCTTTGCCGGGGTCGCAGCCGTGGTCGCATACCTTTCAGAGCACCTGTCGGCAGACAAAGTTGCCCTTCAGGAGAGCGAGAGGAAATACCGCACGCTCTTTGAGAATATGCTGGAGGGGTTTGCCTACTGCCGGATGATCTACGATAAGGATGGCAGGCCCGCGGACTGGGTGTACCTGGATGTGAATGCCGCGTTCGAACGGCTCACCGGCCTCTCCGGGATCAAGGGGAAGCGGGTGCTGGAGGTCATCCCCGATATCGGCACACTCACACCAAACCTCTTTGACACGTACGGGCATGTGGCAACGACCGGCAGGCCGGAAACCTTCGAGATCGATTTTTTACCGCTGAAGATGTTGCTGAAGGTCTCGGTCTTTTCCCCGGAGAAAGATTATTTCGTTGCGGTCTTTGAGGATATCACCGGGCAAAAACGGGCGGCCGAAGAACACCTCCGGCTTGCAGCCATCGTGGAGTTCTCCAATGATGCGATCATCGGAAAGACCCTTGACGGGATCATCACCTCATGGAATTCCGGTGCGGAGAAACTCTACGGGTACACTGCCGGAGAAATGATCGGTAAACCGATCTCCCTCCTTATTCCCGAGGGAGAACGTGACGAAACCCCCGGGGTACTGGAGAAGATCCGGGCCGGGGATCACATCAACTACCTGGAGACGAAACGGAGGGCAAAAGATGGCCGGATTATTGATGTATCCCTGACAATCTCCCCGATAAAGAATGAAGAGGGCCAGATCACCGGGGCATCGACCATCACCCATGACATCACCCATCGCAAACGGGGAGAGGTGGCGCTTTTTGAGAGCGAGAAGCGGTACCGTGACATGTTCGAACTCAACAATGCGGTCATGCTCATTGTCAATCCGGCAACCGGCAGGATCGTGGATGCAAACTCCGCAGCCAGCCGCTACTATGGATATTCGCATGAGGAATTCTCCCGGCTGCTGATCTCGGAGATCAATACCGCGGATCCGGTCACCATCAGGCAGAATATGTCCCGGGCTGCAGAAGACCAGGGGCTGGTATTTAACTTCCGGCACCGGAAAAAGAGCGGGGAGGTCCGGGATGTCGAGGTATTCAGTGCGCCGATAACGTCAGGGGGACAGAAACTTCTTCACTCGATCGTCCAGGACGTAACCGAACGCCGGCGGTCGGAAGAGGCACTGAAACAGGTCAACAAGAAGCTGAACCTGCTCTCAAGTATCACCCGCCATGACATCAACAACCAGCTCTTCTCCATACAGGCATTCCTTGAACTCTTAAAAGAGTCCCCGGGAGATGCCGAACAGACCTCCGGGTATCTCCTCAAGATCGAGCGGGCTGCAAACGCGATCGAACACCAGATTGCCTTCACCAAGGAGTACCAGGATCTTGGCGTCACGGCGCCGGTCTGGCAGCCGGTTGCGGCCTGTGTGACCCGGGCAACTGCCTCCCTGCCCATGCGGGATGTGCAAACCGGGATCCATTTACCGGATCTCGAGGTGTATGCCGACCCCCTCTTTGAGAAGGTGTTCTACAACCTGATCGATAATGCCCTCCGGTATGGCGGGGAGAGTATGACCATGATCCGGATCTTCTCGCAGGATTCCGGGAAGGGATTGCTGATTGTCGTCGAGGATGACGGGGCCGGCATTGCCACAGACGATAAGGGACGCCTCTTCTCGAAAGGTTTTGGTCATCACACCGGCCTCGGACTCTTCCTGTCCCGCGAGATCCTCGCGATCACCGGGATCACCATCGCCGAGAACGGTGAACCGGGGAAAGGGGCACGGTTCGAGATCGTGGTACCGAATGGGATGTACCGCTTCACCGATACCTCTTCCTAAAAAAACAGAGAGTATATCGCACATCCCGGTTCTCTGCACATTTTTATTATAGGCGACATATTTATTGCCAGCAACATACACTCATCATAAAACCAAGATTCCCTGAAGTTGGTTCGTTGGATCTCAGTTCTTTGTGTTGATGATGAATCAGCCTCGCTTGAACTCTGCAAACGGTACCGGGAGATTGCCAGAAGGATGAAGTATGGACACAACAACCACGTCACCGGATACTCTTGACCGGGACTTTAAAAACTGGAAAAAAGCCCAGGATTTATTACTGGCATCTGAGACCCGGTACCGCCGGCTCTTCGAGACGGCACAGGACGGCATTCTCATCCTTGATGCCGGGACCGGGCAGATCGTCGATGCAAATCCCTTTTTAATCGACCTGCTCGGGTTCTCGCACGAACAGTTCCTGGGAAAGAAAATATGGGAGATCGGGATTTTCAAGGATATCGTTGCCAACAAAGACAACTTCGGAGAACTGCAACGGAAAGAATATATCCGGTACGAAGATCTGCCGCTTGAAACCGCCGATAGACGGAACATCGCCGTTGAGTTCGTGAGTAATGTCTATCTGGTGGACAACAAGAAGGTCATCCAGTGCAATATCCGGGACATCACCGAGCGTAAGAAGATGGCCGAGCAGATCAAAGCCACTCTTGCAGAAAAAGAGACCCTGCTCAAGGAAGTCCATCACCGGGTCAAGAACAACCTCCAGATCATCACAAGCCTCCTCAACATGCAGATCCGGAAGACAACTGATACCAAAACGATTGAAGCCTTAAAAGACAGTCAGAACCGGGTGCGATCCATGGCGCTCGTCCATGAACACCTCTATAAGGGCAAAGATTCGGCCCATATCGACCTGGGAAATTATATCCATTCTCTGGGAACAGTGATTTTCAGTTCGTATGAAGAGGGAAACCGGGGTGTCCGGTTCGATCTCGACATCCATGATATTTATGTGGACACCAACACCGCCATTCCCCTCGGGCTCATCAGCAATGAACTGATCACGAACAGTTTAAAATATGCATTCGGGGAGAAGAAAGACGGGAAACTTTCCATCACTGCTGCCGAAGATCCCGCTGCCCTGACATTTGTAGTGGCAGACAATGGTATAGGAATGGCGCCAGAAATCACGCTTGAGAACCAGACAACGCTCGGGCTCCAGCTGGTAAGCACACTGACCAATCAGCTCAATGGCACGGTGGCGATCGACAGGACGGGAGGCACGAAGTTCACGTTCAGGTTCCCCAAACCGGTGGAACAGAAGCCAACGGAGAAGGCAGATCCATGACCGTAAAACCCCTAGATGATGTACCAATGAACGGACAGCAGCTGAGAACGATAGCGGATACGATTCCCGGTGTTCTCTTCCAGTTCTATGCACGGGGTTCCGGGGAGTGGGGGCCGGGCAGGATGCTGGCCGGGACAACCGGGACCGGCGATAATAGTATCGATACGGATGGCAGAGTGCCCTATACCAACCGGGAATATCATTGCCTGACCGGACATCATACAATAGAGAAAACATTTAGAGAGAGCATGGTTGAGGGGACCGTCGGTTACTGGGATGAGAAGAATGCCGGGGCTGTCTTTCCCCATGCCGGAATAATAATCCGGAAGCCAGAGGGGACATGGAACTGACGATCATCCAGTATTCGGTCACACTCTTTGAGATCATCTGCGTGATCATCGTCTTTGCATCCATCTTCATGAGAAGCCGTTTTTTCAATGAGGTTATCGAACACCACCCGGCATGGACCACACAGATACTCCTTGTGGTTTTTTTCGGCATATTGTCGATCTTCGGGACAATCAGCGGGCTCTCGATATATGGCGCTGTCGTGAATGTCCGGGATCTCGGCCCCATGGCCGCGGGCATGGTTTGTGGACCGTACATCGGGATTGGCGCCGGGATCATCGGGGGATTGTTCAGGTTTTTTCAGGGGGGACCTTATATGTGGACCGGGTTATCCGCCCCCCTCCTATCGGGCGTTCTTGGCGGCATTATATATCTTGCCAACAAAAGGCAGTTCGTCCCTACGTGGGTTGCGGTGCTCCTGATCGGTCTTTCTGAGACGCTTATCTCCTGTTACACCCTCATTCTCGTAACAAAACCGTCAGAGTTTTTCACGGTCGTCACAACGGTTGCGATCCCCATGGTGGTCTTTAACGTCATCGGTATGTTCATTTTTGCTACCGTTATCCACCATACCCTTGACGAAAGGAAGGCCATAAAGAAGATACAGGTACTCGAACGCGAAGTTGAATCCAAAAGGAACCTTTTTGCCATCATCAATACCCTCTCCTACCCGGTCTATGTCCTTGACCGCGACAACCGTTTCAACATTGTGAACGACAGCATGTGCTCTTTTATCGGACGTTCGCGGGAAGAGATTCTGGAAAGGACCCCCCGCGATTTTTTCCCTGATGACGATTCGGCGTTCCACGGGAATATGACCGGAAGGGTCTTCCGAAATCAGACAACCCGGGAAGACGAAGTAACGATTACCAAACCTGACGGGCAGAAATGCACCATCATCTCCACTTCTACCTTGTATACGGATGCATCCGGTCAGCGGTTTTTGGTCGGTGCTATCCAGGACATCACCGGACGCAAGATGGCGGAGGAATCACTGCATTTATTCAAGGACCTGGTTGAGCATTCCTCTGACGCTATCGGCATGTCAACCCCCGAAGGGAGACATTATTATCAGAATGAATCTTTCAATCGCCTGTTTGGCGATATAGGGGATAATCCGCCTGATAGTGTGTACGCAGACAAAGCGATCGGAAAAGAAGTGTTCGACACGATCATAGGCGGAGGGATCTGGCAGGGCGAAGTGAAGATGTTTGGGAAAGACCAGACAATCCTGGACATCTTCCTGAGAGCCTACACCATCAGGAACCAGGACGGCCGTGTCATCGGACTCGTTGGCCTGCACACCGACATCACCGAACGAAGGCAGGCAGAGGAGGCACTCAAAGAGAGCGAAGAGAAATTCCGGGTTGTGTTTGAGAACGCAAATGATTCAATCCTCCTCATAGCAATATCCCCCAACGGACTACCAGAAAAAATTGTCGAAGTGAACGAAACGGCATGCCGCAGGATGAAGTATACCCGTGAGGAATTCCTCCGGTTGTTGTTAAGGGAAATTGATGCCCCGGAGACCTGGGAGAAAATACACATCAATATGAAGAACCTGATGGAAAAAGGGCATGCGACATTTGAAGGGGTTCATGTTACCAAAGATGGTGAAAGGATCCATGTCGAGATCAGTGCACACACCTTCAACCTCCATGGTCAGGGTCTGGTACTTGCCCATGTCCGGGACATCACCGAGCGTAAACGGGTGGAGGAGGCTGTCAGGGCATCGGAGAACAGGTACCGGACCATACTGGAAAACACCGGGACCGCGATCAACCTCATCGAGGAAGATACCAGAATATCCGTTGCCAATGCCGAATTTACGCGACTGTCAGGATATTCAAAAGAGGAGATCGAGGGAAAAAAGAACTGGACGGAATTTATTGTCAAGGAGGATCTGGAGCGGATGCTTGCCCAGGATCTCCTGATGCAGATGAATAAGGACGCCGCTCTGAAGCATTACGAGTTCGGGTTCATTACAAAAACCGGAGAGATCCGCACTATATTCCTGACCGTTGAAAAAATTCCGGGCACGAAACAGGTGGTTGCCTCTTTAATGGATATCACCGAACGCAAGCAGGCAGAGAAAGATCTTCGTGAAAGCGAGGTGAAATACCGCACCATCCTGGATAATATCCAGGATGTCTTCTATCGTTCGGACCGGGACGGGAACCTCATCATGATGAGCCCCTCCGGAGCAAAGTTGCTGGGTGTTATCTCTGCTGATGAATTGCTGGGATTGAACATTGCGGAACAAATCTACGCAAACCCCGGTGAACGGACACAATTGCTCGACATGATGGAAAAAAACGGGTTTGTGGAAGATTATGAGGTAGGTCTCAAACGTAAAGATGGCTCTGTAGTATCCGTATCCACAGACAGTCATTATTATTTTGATGCATCGGGTAACCCCCTGGGAGTTGAAGGAATTTTCCGCGACATCTCTGAACGCAAACGGGCGGAGGATGCACTGAAGGTATCCGAGCGCACAATGAAGGACATCATCAGTTTCCTGCCGGATGCAACCCTCGTCATTGACAAAACCGGGGTGGTCCTTGCATGGAACCACGCAATGGAGGAGATGACGGGGGTTCCTGCAGAACAGATGATCGGCAAAGGGAATTATGAATATGCTCTCCCGTTATACCACGAACGACGTCCGATCACCATTGATCTCGTCCTTCACGATGACCCGGCAGTTGCTGCGAAATACCCGGTCATGAAAAAGGATGGCAACACCCGGTTCTCCGAGATCTTTATCCCGCACCTCAATAAGGGCAGGGGAGCACACCTCTGGTTTGCGGCCACCCCGCTCTATGATGCAGACAGGAATCTTACAGGCGCAATTGAATCCATCCGCGACATCACCGCATTAAAACAGGCTGATGAACAGCTCCACCTCCTGCTTCGGGAGAAAGAGATCCTCCTGCGCGAAATCCATCACCGGGTGGGAAACATCATGCAGATGGCAGTAAGCATGATGAAGATGGAAGCCCGGCGTGAAAACGACAAACGGGTCAGGGACCTGATCCTTGTTATCCGGTCCCGGCTTGATGCAATTGCATCCACGTTCGGCACGCTCTACCTTTCAGATAACATGAGCCTGGTGAACTTCCAGAATGTGATCAGATCCATTGTCAGTTCACTTCAATCTGCCTATGAATCGGGGGAACACCCCCTCCAGATCGACATTCACATGGATCTCCCGGAACTGGGTGTCGACCTTGCCCTACCACTTGCCCTCATCACCAACGAACTGGTGAATAACGCATTACGGCATGCGTTCCCGGAAAGACGGGACGGGACGGTGACCATCACGGGTACAGAAGACGGAAACGGATGGATTATCCTGACGGTAAGCGATAACGGTCAGGGGCTTGACGAAGGGATCAAACCGGCTGAATCCGACACAATCGGGTTCACTCTCGTCAACCTCCTTTTAGGGCAGGTCGGCGGTACAGCGGACTATACGAGCAGCAGAAACGGGACGACATTTACGATCAGGGTTCCGCGGGATGCAGAGCGGGATAAATCCGGAGTGAACGAAAGATGACCGGAACGATCAGGATCCTCACCCGGTTTCTCAATTAAAAAAAGGGGAAAATGGTATGATGAGTGTGCAGAAAAGGAAGTCAATCCTGATTGTTGAAGATGAGGCAATCTCAGCAATGAATCTGAAAACCACCCTCATCTCGCTCGGGTACCGGGTCACCGGAATTGCATCATCCGGTGAACGGGCAATTGAGATGGCGGATGAGGAGACCCCCGACCTGATCCTGATGGATATCCATCTGGCCGGCAGGCTTTCCGGGATCGAAGCTGCAGAGCAGATCCTCGTCCGCCATTCTGTTCCGGTCATTTATGTTACTGCGTATGCAGATCCCGGACTGGTAAACCGGGCTAAACTGACAAAACCATATGGTTACATCATCAAGCCCTATGATGAGCGGGAGATCCGGACCAGGATCGAGATTGCGCTCTATAAATCCGAGTGGGACAGGAACCTCCTGCGGGAGTACGAGAACCTTGAGCAGCGGGTGATAGAGCGGACAGAAGATCTCACACAGATGAATGCGGCCTTACAAAAAAGTGAAACACGCTACCGTCTTCTCTTCGAACGATCCGGAGAAGGAATTTTTATCTTTGAAGCCGAAGGGGAGGACCGGGGGAGAATTATCGAGGTGAACAATACCGGCGCTGCAATGCATGGCTATCTTCCGGAAGAACTGCTGAATCTGAAGATCACGGATCTTGATGTTGCAGAAGATCTCCCTGTCACACCAGCCCGCTTTGAGGATATTCTTCGCGGCAAATGGATTGGTGGTGAGATCAACCACATGAGAAAAGACGGGTCAGAGTTTCCTCTGGATTTCCAGGCCGGCCTTCTCGAACTCGACGGCCACAACTATGTCTTTTATGTCATGCGGGACATCAGCGAACGCAGGCGGATCCGGGATGCATTGGAAGCCTCCGAAACCCGGTACCGGCGGCTTTTTGAGACGACGCATGATGGAATTCTCATCCTTGATGCCGACACCGGGCAGATTGTCGAGGTAAATCCATTTTTAATCGATATGCTCGGGTTCTCGCACGAACAGTTTTTGGGAAAGAAAATATGGGAAATCGGTGTTTTCAGGGACATTGTTGCCAACAAGGACAACTTCAAAGAACTACAACGGCAGGAACATATACGGTACGAAAATCTGCCGCTCGAAACCTCTGATGGACGGAATATTGCCGTTGAGTTCGTCAGTAACATCTACACGGTGGAGAATAAGAAGATCATCCAGTGCAATATCCGGGATATCACCGCACGAAAATCGGCCGAAGAAGCGCTGCTCCAGGTGAACAGGAAACTCACCATGCTCAACAGTATTACCCGCCACGATATCCTCAACCAGCTCATGGGATTACAGACCTACCTTGAACTCTCAAAAGAAGGTGTGACAGATCCGGTAATCCTGACCTACATCGAGAAGGAAGAACAAGCTGCCAAAGCGATCCAATGGCAGATCGAGTTTGCCCGGAACTACCAGGATATCGGGGCACAGGCACCGAAATGGCAGATCGTATCCGGTATAATCAGTTCCGCGATCCGGCAGCTGAATCCCCCGGGGACAGATATCAACGTCAATGTTTCTGATGTCGAACTCTTTGCCGATCCCCTCATCGAGAAAGTCTTCTACAATCTCATGGAAAATTCCCTGCGTCATGGTGAACGGGTGACGAGGATGGATTTTTCTTCCCGGGAGTCAGAGAACGGACTTGTCCTTACCTTCTGCGACAATGGTGTGGGGATCTCTGACGCGGACAAGACGAGACTCTTCCAGAAAGGTTTCGGCAAGCACACCGGTCTCGGTCTCTTCCTCTCGCGGGAGATCCTTGCGATCACCGAAATCACGATCACCGAGAACGGTGAGCCGGGGAGAGGTGCACGGTTCGAAATTACCGTGCCGATTGGTGCGTGGCGTCATGCAGGACAGACCTGAACAGTAAAACCACCGGTACCGGGGATCCTTCTGATGAGATCCAAAGGATCTCCCTGCTACCCACCACTATTCCTCAAAAATCCCCGATCCGGACCCTGCCGGTCCGGTCTGTACCTCGTTTTCAGAGCCGATCGGCCGCTGTATCTCTGCCATACTATGTCTCTCTCTTCAGGAGTAAAAAAGGGCAGATCCGCTCATAACCCTACCTCTTTTTTAAGGAACCCTGTCTCTGGTACGGGAAATGATGCCAATCGGAGCCCGTAAAGGGCCCGGATTTCCTTATCCCCAAAACAAAGGGAGTCTCCGACGGGGAAGTGGGATCGGGATGAACTCATGGAATCCGCGGGAGATACGGATCGTGCCGGACCCGAGAACTGATAATTTCCCTGCACACTACTGCTGACCGGATCAATCCGGTATTTTTCCGGAGATCATACTTCAATTCCCGGAGAAAACATTCGGCAAAAAATCTCCGGAAAAATAAAAAAATATTCTCTTCCTTCAATCTTCAGCAGCCCGACGCGCTCTTCCCGGCAAGCGGAGTTCCGTTCCGGTCCAGCTCGATGAGCTGGTCAGATACAATGCGGAAGAACCGCCATGTCCCGTGCCGGGAGCGGAGCCAGAGCTCGCACGAGACTGCGGTGTCCCGGATCATGGTCCGGAACCGGAGAATATCTTCATGGAAATCCGCGGCAATCTCCCGGACCGGGGCAAGGATCCGCGGGGCCGTCTTTACGCTTACTAATGCAACCGGGACTGATGTGGCAATGGTGATATCAAACAAACGTTCGTGTAATGTCCCATTCACCTGGACCCTGCCGCGGAACTGGCCGATGGCTATCGCTTCATCGATTGCCTGGTAGGGAAGGGGTCCATGGCTCACGTTGCAAACCTCCACGGATCGGATACCGGCCCGGACTTATCCAAAGCAGGAAACGGGCCAGGGAACGGAAAGGTCATGTGCAGACAACAATCGGGAATCATGTGTGAATAAAAATCGATCGTGTTTTATAATATATTCTGTTGATACCGGCAGATCAATCCTGTAACCTTCAGGTTATGCGCATAGGATCCCTGAACGATAAAAAACGGGAGAGTGATCCGGCTCTCCCGGCAGGAGTCCGCGTTTCCCCCGCTCACATGATTATATAATCTCCCGGGATATATCCCCACTATCCGGTGATGCCACCATGGATGACAGGGGAAGACGATGACCACGACGAACAGGGAGGAACCGGGATGCATCGAGGCAGGCATCCTAGAGAATGCGCTGGTGATGATCACGGTGATGGAAAAGTCCGGGAAGATCCTTGTCTGGAACCAGGCAGCAGAGAATATCACCGGGTATTCCAAAGAAGAGGTGATCGGGAAGACAACGATCTGGAAGAAACTCTATCCCAAAAAAGAGTACCGTGACACGGTGACGCAGCAGATTGCCACCATCCTTACCGGAAAAAAATATTTCGAGAATTTTGAGACGATCATCACGACCCGTTCGGGAGCTTCCCGTATCATCCTCTGGAACACCAAGGAGTCGACCCATAAGTCCGGACCCATAATCGTTACAGCAGGGCAGGACATCACAAGACTCCGGGAACTCGATGCATTCCGCGACAGTGTCATTGAGAATGCCAATGTCCTGATCACGGTGATGGAATCCGGAGGAACGATTGCCGTGTGGAACAAAGCCGCAGAGGAGATTACCGGTTATTCCCGTGCTGAGGTTATCGGCAGCCGCGATATCTGGAAAAATCTGTATCCCGACCCTGAATACCGCAGAACCCTGACTCGCCAGATTACCGGGATCATCTCGACAAAGAGTTATTTCGCGAACTTTGAGACACGGATCCGGACAAAAACCGGGGAATCCCGCGTCATATCGTGGAACACCCGGCAGATCGGGGAGGACAGTCAGCAGTTCGCGATCGCCATCGGCCGCGACATCACGGAACAGAAGAAGGCCGAGGAGGCACTGCTCGCCTACATGACGGAGATGGCGATGCGGATCAAGCAACCGGTGGGGATCATCCGGGACAACCTCCTGGATATTACCCATCTGATCCACGACCGGAAGTTATCCCTGGATGAGATCGCCATGCTTCTCGATGCCCAGGTTCGCAATGCCGCACAGATCGCAACCAATGTCCAGGAGTTCCAGAAAGCAATTCTCGAAAAGAATAGTGAGATTCCCGAGGCGTACCGGAAATTCCTCGAGGGGTGATCAGGTGCCATTGATCGTCAACCCTGATGAGCTTGCCCGGAAACGGATCTTCCTCATCCTTGCAACCCCGGGGAATATCCGGCAGCGCAACATCGACCTGATCAAGGAGGTATCTGATCTCGGGTATCATACGGTCGTCATCACCACCAACTTCCCCTACAGTATCCTCACGAAGTTGTACGGCGAGCAGGGTGTCAACCTGTCAAAAGTCTCGTTCATCGATGCCGTGACACGCAATTCGATCGGTTCCGCGAAGGAGATTCCCGGGATTGTCAGGTTCATCAATAATCCTGCCAATCTTACGGACCTGGGCATTGCGGTGACGGAAATCTTAAAGGAGCGGTCCGAAGAGAAGGTCTGTATCCTCTTTGATTCCATCAGTACCCTGCTCATCTACCTCTCGTCTCCGAACATCTCAAAGTTCATCCACTTTGTGACGAACAAGCTCCGGCTCATGGATATCTCCGGCATATTTCTTGCCACGGAGAAGGGGCTCGACCCGATGCTGATGAACCAGCTGACCACGTTCGTGGATACGGTGATCGATACCGGGTAGGCTGTGACGGTGCCGGATACAGCCCGGTCAGTTACAATCGATCCGTATTTTCTGTACGGAATGCAGATTATAGCAATGAGCCAACGATCTTCACCACTTTGTTGTATTCTTTTTAAAAAACTCCTGTTTATTTTCGGCAATGTATATACCCCGTCCGTGATAAGGGAAGACAGTACCGCCATCGGGAGAAATACCGGATCTTCCGGTAGTAAACGTTGACCGTGTCCGGATCCGCGAGGTCATGATCAACCTGATCGAGACCGCAGTCAAGTTCATCAGTGACGAGCCCCATCCAAGTATCCGCAGCAACGCGGAAACCTGCGGGTAGATGCCTATCGTCTCGGTCCGGGACCGGTATCGGAGGGGCGGGGAAGGAAACCCCCATACGGTTCACGCTGCCGGCCGCTCATGGCGATGCTGATAACGATCGATCCTTTGGACGTGCCGGACTCTGGACCCGGGTATGTGAATCGAACATCGCTGGTGAGATCGCCATACTATCAGAAACGTTAACATGTTCATGGAATAAGTACGGATCACCGATTGATCTCAGGGACCGGCTATACATGACCCGCATCCTCATTGCCGATGACAACCCGCAGAACCTGTACCTGCTGGAATCGATCCTCAAGGGCCGCCATTTCGAAGTGGTCTCCGCTCATAATGGTGTTGAAGCACTGGATGCGGCACGAAAAAATCCGCCGGACCTGATCATAACCGACATCCTGATGCCGGTCATGGACGGTTTTGCACTCTGCCGGCAGTGGAAAGCGGATAAGCAGCTGAAGCAGATCCCCTTTATCTTTTATACCGCAACCTACACCGATCCGAAAGACGAGCGGTTCGCCATGAGCCTCGGGGCAGACCGGTTCATGGTCAAACCCCAGAAACCCGATGTTTTTATCAACGAGATTAGCGAGGTGCTTGAGGAAGTGAGCCAAAGGGCTGTAACACATCCGGCCCGGCCTTTCGGAAATGACCGTGAGATCCTGCAGGAATATAACGAAGTATTGTTCCGGAAGCTGGAAAAGAAAGTATTGCAGCTGGAGGCTGAAATTACCGGGCACCGTCAGACCGAAGAGGATCTGCTCCGGTCCGAGACCCGGTACCGGAAACTGTACGAGAGCATGATGGATGCGTTCATACGGGTCAATATGGCCGGGCAGATCCAGGAATATAATCATTCATTCAGGGAGATGCTCGGATATTCCGATGAGGAACTGGCCCGGTTGACCTACAGGGATCTGACCCCGGAAAAATGGCATGCATCTGACCAGTCCATCATTGAAACGCAAATCCTGCCACAGGGCTATTCTTCCGTGTACGAGAAAGAGCACCGGAAAAAAGACGGAACGGTCTTCCCCATAGAGTTACGGGTATCCCTGATCCGGGATGAGACCGGACAGCCATCAGGAATGTGGGCAATCGTACGGGACATTACGGAACGTAAACGGGCTGAAGAGAAGATCCAGCTCACGAACCGCAAACTCACCCTTATGAATGATGTGACCTACCAGGATATCCAGAATAAAGTGACCGGACTCCGGGGATATGTCGAACTGACTAAAAACTATGTACATGAACCAGACCAGCTGCAGGTTATTGAAAAAGAACGCTTGCTTCTGAAGTCGATCCATGACCTGATTAAAAACACGAAGGAATACCAGCAGATGGGAGTGGATCAGTCCTGCTGGATCCCCCTGGAACCGGTAATCCGGATGCAGTTGTCCCGCATAAGCCAGAAGCATGATGTATCCCTGGTAAGTGATTTAAACGGACTGGAGATCTATACCGATCCCCTTATTGAACGGGTTTTTTACAATCTCATTCACAATGCCATAAACCATGGCGGGAAGATCACCCGCATTTTCTTTGGCTGCCGGGAAACACCGGATGGAATCGTAGTATTCTGTGAGGATGATGGTATCGGCATTCCCTTCGACCAGAAATCCCGTATTTTTGACCGGTACGTAGCGGGTGAGGGTAAATTCGGATTGTTCTTTGTCCGGGAATTTCTCACCTTATCCGGCATGACCATTCAAGAGACGGGTACTCCTGGCAACGGTGCACGGTTTGAGATTACGATACCGTCAGGGACATACCGTTTTTAAAAGAAGAGCGATCCTTCCGGATAATTCCCGCGGCCAGAGGGCAGATACACTTATATCGGTTTAAAAGAATTCAGCAATACTTATGAAACTCCAGTCCCGGGTCATGATCCTGTACTCGTGCATTGCGGTACTGGTACTGGTGCTGATTGGCGGAGTTCTCCCTTCAACCCTCCAGAAACAGAACCTTGAATCCATTTCCGGAGATTCCATCACCCAGCTCAGACATATTGATTTTGCCCTCTCCAATTTTATCGGGGAAGCAAAATACGATGTCCTTGCCCTGTCACTGAACGATAATGTCCAGACACGGGACGATTCCCGGTTTACCAGTTTCCTGAACGCATCCCAGGAGACTTTCCGGTATGCTTACACGCCCCAGGAACAGGAGATCATCGATACCTTCCGGGATTATCAGACCACGCATCCCTATGTCAGCTCGGTCTATATGGGCCGGGAGAACGGGGCATCTGTCAGGTCATATCCCCGGGCTCGCCCAACGCAGTATGACCCCCGCGACCGCCCCTGGTATATCCTGGCAAAGGAACACCCCGGACAGGTCTCCGTTACCGATCCCTACCAGGCAGTCACTACAGACGATGTGAACATCGGGATTGTAACCCCAGTCCTTGACCGGAACGGCACCATGATCGGGGTAGTTGGTGCGGATATTACCCTTGTCAATCTGACCGGTTATATCACCTCGGTTGGCAGCGTGGATGGCGGGGAGATGATCCTTGTCGACCAGAAGGGCACGATTCTTGCATGCCGTAATTCTTCCCTTCACTTCAAAGATATCAGCATTATCCTCGGGGACCAGGCGCCTGCGTTTCTCACCACGAAAGAGGGTGTACTGGTCCTCAACGGGACCTACCTGATGTATTATACCTCGCCTGAGCTGGGGTGGAAGATCGGAACCTTTGTCCCGTTCAGTACCATCGAAAAGGAGATCAACAACTCTATCCTGCGGATCCTTCTCTTCGTCATCCTGGCCCTCGTACTGCTCAGCATAATTACCCTGATCGCCCTCAACTACACCGTCATCCGCCCGCTCTCAAACCTGACGGACGTGAGCCGGAAGATTGCCGAGACCGGCGATCTGGACCAGGCGATAGAGACCCGGGGCGCCGGGGAGATCGGGAGCCTTGCCTGTTCGTTCAAGGCGATGGTTGAAAAGATCCACACGGAAGAGCAGGGCCGGAAACAGGCCATGGTCGAACTGGAAGCCTACCGGGACCACCTGGAGGAGATCGTCGCCGAGCGCACCCGTGAACTCGCCCAGGCAAAAGAAGCTGCCGAATCGGCAGACCGGCTCAAATCCGCATTCCTTGCTACCATGTCGCATGAGCTTCGCACGCCACTCAACTCGATCATCGGGTTCTCGGGCATCCTGCTTCAGGAGATGGCCGGGCCATTAAACGAGGAACAGAAGAAGCAGCTGGGCATGGTATCCGACAGTTCCGAACACCTTCTTGCCCTCATCAACGATGTCCTGGACATCTCCAAGATCGAGGCCGGGCAACTGAAGATCGCCAGCGAAACGTTTGAACTCCGACCGGTGATCGAGAAGGTTTCGCGATCAGTCCGACCGATGGCCGAGGCAAAACATCTCGCGCTGGAACTGGAGATCGCACCGGATGTCGGGTCGGTCCGGGCGGACAGCCGCAGAGTGGAGCAGGTCCTCCTCAATCTTCTGAGCAATGCCATCAAATTCACCAATGAAGGGAAGATCAGGATCGCATGCGTTGTTTCCGGGGGTGAAATCCGGATCAGCGTCACGGACACCGGTATCGGGTTGCGAAAGGAAGATCTGGACAACCTGTTCCGGCCGTTCACGCAGATACAGTCCGGCTTGACCCGGCAGTATGAAGGTACCGGCCTTGGTCTCTCCATCTCCAAGAAGCTCGTCACCCTTATGGGCGGGACTGTTGGCGTGGAGAGCGAGCCGGGCCGGGGCAGCACGTTCTGGTTCACCTTAACGGAGGAGAAGAAGACATCATGACAATAAAAGTGCTTTATATCGAGGACAATGACCAGAACTTCTACCTGGTCAATTATATCATGAGTGCAAAAGGATATTCAACGGTCCGGGCGCATGACGGCAGGGAAGGAATTGATCTGGCAGCGCGGGAGATGCCCGACCTTATCCTTCTCGATATCCAGCTCCCGGTCATGGACGGGTACACGACCGCACAGGAGTTGAGGAAGATCGCAAAGGTGCGATCAATACCCATTGTCGCCCTCACTTCCTACGCGATGGCCGGTGACCGGGAGAAGGCACTTGCCGCCGGGTGCAACGGGTATATCGAGAAGCCCATCAACCCTAAAACGTTTACGGAAGAGATCAGTCAGTTCATTCCTGCGGATAGTCCACGGGGTGCTGATGGATGACCCGGATCCTCATCGTGGATGATCACCCGCCCAACCTCTACCTCCTGGAATCGATCCTGAAAGGAAACGGGTATGACGTGATATCTGCAGTCAACGGGGCTGACGCCCTCGCAGTTGCGGGAAAAACACCTCCGGACCTTCTCATCACCGACATCTTGATGCCGGTAATGGACGGGTTTGAACTCTGCCGTCAGTGGAAAGCAGATGAGCATCTGAAACAGATCCCGTTCATCTTTTATACCGCAACCTACATCGATGTCAAAGATGAGCAGTTTGCCTACAGTCTCGGGGCAGAGCGGTTCATCATCAAACCGCAGAAGCCGGAGATCCTTATTAAAGAGGTGCGTAACGTTCTTGAGGCATCATCCCGTGCACGTGACAAACCGATCTTCCCGATACATCCGCTCGGGGACGAGATGGAAGTACTGCGCCAGTATAACGAGGTATTGTTCCGCAAACTCGAGAAAAAAGTACTGCAACTCGAAGCGGAAATTGCCGAGCGGAAAACCGCAGAGAAACAGCGGGAGACCGTGATCCGGGAACTTGAACAGAAGAACGCTGAACTTGCCCGGTTCACCTACACGGTGTCCCATGAACTCCGGAGCCCGCTTGTTACCATCCAGGGTTTTTCCGGTATGATCGAGGATGAGATCTCTCAAGGGAGCAGTGACACTGCCGGACTCCTTAACCATGCGCATCGCATATCCACCGCAGTGGACAGACTCGATGAACTCCTGTCCGACCTGCTGAAACTCTCCCGTGCCGGACAGAATGTGGGCAAACCGGAACGCATCGGGTTTGGGATTATTGCTCACGAGGTAATGGATTATCTTGCCAGGCCTCTTGACGATCAAAGCATTCGTGTGGAGATTGCACCGGATCTTCCGGTCGTGAACGTTGATCATACCCGCATGAGGGAAGTCCTCCTCAACCTGATGGAGAATGCTATCAGGTTCCGGGGCGACCAGCCCGATCCGGTCATCCGGATCGGGGTGAATATGCAGGGGGGAGACCCGGTCTTCTTCGTGCAGGACAATGGCATGGGGATCGAACCGCAGTATCTCGAGCGGATCTTCAACCTCTTTGAGAAACTGGATGCCAGCACGCCAGGCACCGGGGTCGGCCTGGCCATTGTCCGGCGTATCATTGAAGTGCATGGCGGGAAGATCTGGGCGGAATCCGATGGGATCGGGAACGGCACCACGTTCCGGTTCACCCTGCCGGTTGTCGGGGTCACGGGAACCGATAACAATAATACCCGTTAAATATAAGAGAGACTTCTATGGCTGAACTGACCGGGGAGCCTCTCCATATCCTGCTCGTTGAGGACAATGAAGATCATGCCGAACTGGTCATCCGTGGTATGCGGGACCAGCAGGTGGCGAACACGATCCACCATGTATCTGATGGTGAGAAGGCCCTTGACTATCTTTTCAACCGGGGAGCATATGCGGATACAGGGAAAAATCCCCCTCCGAACCTCGTGCTCCTGGATCTCCGGCTCCCCCGTGTTGACGGGCTTGAAGTCTTAAAAACCATCAAGACTGCCCCGGATCTCCTCCGGATCCCGGTAGTCATCCTCACCAGTTCCGATGCTGAAAGCGACATTGCCCAGTCTTATGATTATCATGCAAACAGTTACGTTGTAAAACCTCTGGATTTCAAGACATTCACCCGGTTGATGAAGGATCTCGGGTTCTACTGGCTGGGCTGGAATGCAAAACCGATAAAGGATTAGTTTTGGGGGCATGCGGGTACGGCATCTCCAGAACCATCCGGAACACGGGCAACACCCATTCATATCCTGATCATTGAGGATGATCAGGATCACCGGGATCTCATTCTCCGGGCATTCAGGGACGATCGGGAAAAGTTCCGGATCTCGATCGCGGGATCGATAGCGCAGGCACGGGAGATCACCGGGCACGATCCTCCGGACCTTATCATCTCCGACTGGAATCTTCCGGATGGCAAAGGTATCGACATCCTTTCCCGCGTGAACGATGCAGTGACGATTCCCCTGATTGTCATGACCGGGTACGGTGATGAACGCCTCGCTGTTGAGATCATGAAGTCCGGGGCCGTTGATTACATTGTCAAGTCTGCGACCGTGTTTGAGGATCTGCCGAATATCTCCCGCAAGGCACTCCGTTTCTGGGAGAATCTCCAGGAGAGGATGCGGGCTGAAACAGCGGTGCGGGACTCCCAAAAACGTCTTGCCGACATTCTTGCATTCCTGCCGGACCCGGTACTTGCCATTGATAAGAACGGGACGGTGATCGCGTGGAACAACGCGATGGAAGGGCTGACCGGTGTCGCCGCTGCCGATATGCTGGGAAAAGGTGATCATGAGTACAGCCTCCCGTTTTACGGGATACAGAGGCCGATCCTTGTCGATCTCATCTTTAAAGACGATCAGGATGTCAGGGAAGACTATGTGTACGTGAACAGGGATGGCCAGAAAATTATAGCCGAGGTATTCAGTCCGATGCTGAACGGGGGCCGGGGTGCCCACCTCTGGGGGACGGCATCACCCCTCGTTGATGCTGCCGGGAACCTTTCCGGTGCCATCGAAGTGATCCGGGATATCACCGACAGGAAAAATGCCGAGTTGGCGCTTCAGGAGAATGAAATAAAATTCCGTACGCTGCTGGAGAGCGTTCCCGATCTCATCCTCGTTCATCGTGGCGGCATTATCCTTTACGTGAACCAGGTTGCCCAGAACATCACCGGATATACCCTGCACGAGATTCTTAACCAGCCTATAAGCAGGTTCATTGCGACGGAATACCAGGACCCGGTATCATCTGCCATCAGGAAACGTTCGCTTGGCGAACCGGTCGCACCGTACGAGATTGAGATCCTGACAAAATCCGGTGGGCGACTTACGGTCATGATCCGGGGGTGCGGAATTGAATTTGATGGTGCTCCTGCATCCCTGAATGTGCTGACTGATATTACCGACCGCAAACGGGCTGATGAAGCACTCCGCGAGAGCGAGATACGGTTCCGGGCCCTCATCCAGAACTCATCGGATATCATACGGATCCTCGATAAGGATGGCCGGATTGTCTATGAGTCCCCGTCAGCAGAGAGGATACTCGGCTATCCGGCGGGCTATCTGATTGGCCGGAATCCCATGGATGATATCCATCCTGATGATCTCGAACATGTGAACCATGATTTGAGGGAGGTCTTTGACAAGACCAATCCAGGGATACCAACGGAATTCCGGATCCGGAAGGCTGATGGCGATTACATCTGGGTCGATGCCCTGGCGGCCAACCTGCTCGATGAGCCCGGGATCAACGGGATCGTGGTGACAACCCGCCCAATCCAGCAGAGGAAAGAGGCTGAGGCTGCCCTGCAGGAGAGCGAGGAACGGCTCCGGCTGGCTCTTGAAGGTGCCGGTGCAGCCTTCTGGGAATGGTATCTTCCTACGGGAAAAGCGGTGTTCAGCGACCGGTTTTATACCATGCTCGGGTACACTCCCGGTGAATTTCCTGCCACTTTTGAAAGGTGGGCTGCGCTCATGCACCCGGATGAACGGAGTCATATCCTTGCGGATCTTGATGAACAGATCAAGAGAAAACGTCCACTCTGCGAGATCGAGTTCAGGATGAGGACAAAAGAGGGGGGCTGGATGTGGGTACTTGGCCGGGGAAAGATCGTTGAGTTCGATAGCCAGGGAGTTCCCGTCCGGCTGACGGGAGTAAACCTCGATATTACCAACCGCCGTCTGATGGAATCGGAGATCCGATCGCTGAACGCCGTTCTCGAACAACGGATCGCTGACCGGACCGAAGCGCTTTCAAAGGCAAACCAAGCGCTCGAGGAAGAGAACGCCCAGAGGCTCACGGTTGAAGACAAACTCCGTTCATCGCTTGATGAGAAGACCCTGCTCCTCAAGGAGATCCACCACCGGGTGAAAAACAACCTCCAGATCATTGCAAGTCTCCTCAATCTCCAGTCCCGGTATATCAGGGATGAACCCACGCTCGCCGCGCTCCGGGAGAGCCAGAACCGGGTCAGGGCAATGGCCCTTGTCCACGAAAAACTGTACCGGTCAGAAGATCTCGCCCATATCGATCTCAACGAATATATCACGTTCCTCGGGACCGGCCTCTTCCAGTTTTACGGTGCAAAGGGCCGGGGCATCCGGTTCAGGCTGGATATGCACGATGTGGATGTGGACATCAATACCGCTATCCCGCTCGGCCTGATCATCAACGAACTGATCTCGAATTCACTCAAGTATGCATTCCCCGGTGGGCGGGAAGGGGAAGTCTCTATCAGCATCAAAAAGGAGGAGCACATCCTGACCGTCAATTTCCATGACGATGGAATCGGGATTCCTGATAGTCTGGACTGGAAAAACACCCATTCACTGGGGCTCCAGCTGGTCAATACCCTCACCGACCAGATGGACGGGACGATCGAACTCGACCGGACGGCCGGGACAACGTTTATCCTGGTGTTGCATGAGAAACAATGAGCCGGTGGCCCTCCCGGAGATGATCCCGATGGATCGGTGACAGGGGAATGACGATGAAGATACCGGTGACCGAGGCCTGGTGGAATGCTGCTATTGTTTCATCTGCCGTTATCGTCATAGCCCTGACCGCAGGGTGTCTTTCTCAGGGCATTACAACGGTTTTCATGTACCTGTATTATATCCCCATTGTTCTCATCGCATACCATTACCGGAAAAAGGGTATGCTTCCCTGTATCCTGCTGGGCCTGGCGTATCTTGCTCTTGTCATTATGCATGATCCGGCCAATCCTGTCACCAGAGAAGGTGCGCTCATCCAGGTTATCGTCTTCATCGCCATCGCGGTTCTTGTCGCATATCTTGCACAAAACATTGTTACAACAGGGGACAACCTGAAGTCTGTTGCAGACATCCAGCAGGGCATTGTCCAGAATGCCAATGTCTGGCTGATGGTGCTTGATAAGGATGGCAGGATCCGCGAATGGAACCATGCGGCAGAAACGATCAGCGGTTATCCCGCTGATACGGTAATGGGGAAAAACACGATCTGGAAACTCCTCTACCCGGAGGAGAAATACCGAAAAGAGATCACCGGAAAGATTGCAGAGATCATTGCGCAGCGCAATTACCTGGTGAACCTCAGGACTACCATTACCCGTAACGACGGAACTCATAAGACTATCCTGTGGAACACCCGGGATCTGCCCGGGAACCCTGGAGAGTCGCCCCGGTATATCGCAATCGGTGTCGATATCACGGAACGCACGGATGCAGAAACGGCGTTAAAAGAGAGTGAGGCAAAATACCGTACGCTCTTTGAGAATCTGCTTGAGGGACTGGCTTATTGCCGTATGATCTATGACGACCATGGCAGGCCGGTGGACTGGATGTATCTCACCGTGAACCGCTCATTTGAACGGTTGACCGGGTTGAACGATGTCGAGGGGAAACGCGTTCTTGAAGTGATACCGGACATCCGTACACTGAATCCCGAACTCTTTGATACGTACGGGCGGGTAGCAGCAACGGGAATTCCCGAGACGTTCGAGATATACTTCAAGCCGCTCAACACATGGATGAAGATATCGGCATTCTCCCCGGAGAAGGGGTATTTCGTTGCGGTCTTTGATGATATTACCGAACACAAACATACTGAGGATACAGTAAGGGACGCCCGGGATTTTTATCTCCTGATCCTCAATGATTTTCCGAACCCGGTCTGGCGGGCGGATGTAAGCGGGAAATGCGATTACTTCAATAAAAACTGGCTCGCATTTACCGGGCGCACCATCGGCCAGGAGCTTGGGGACGGGTGGGCAGAGGGAGTTCACCCGGATGATCTCGATCGTTCTCTGAAGATCTATCTCGATCATTTCAATGCACGAACCCCGTTCGAGATGGAGTACCGCCTCCGGTACCATGACGGCACTTATCACTGGCTGCTCGACTTTGGGAAACCTCTCTTTACAAAGGATGGAACATTTTCCGGCTATATCGGCTCCTGCTACGATATCCATGATCGGAAAATGGCTGATGCTGCCCTGCGGGAGAGCGAGGAAAAGTACCGCACCTTAATCGAAAAAGCAAATGAAGCGGTTATCATTGCGCAGGACGGGAACTTTGCCTTTGCCAATCCGAGTATGTCCAGACTGCTGGGAGTGCCGGCTGATGAACTGACAGGAAAACCGTTTGTTGATTTTATCTGGCCTGATGACCGGGATCTTGTGACAACCCGCTACCGGAAGCGGATGGCAGGTGTGGATATCCCCGAGACCTATGATTTCCGGGTCATCGGTGCCGGGGGCAGGATGAAATGGGTATTCATTTCGGCTGCACAGATCCTCTGGCAGGGGAGGCCGGCAACCCTTAACCTGCTCACCGACGTCACCGAGCGTAAGCGGGCGGAGGAAGACCTTACTCTTGAGAAACAACGCATGGAGTCCCTGCTCTCGCTCTCCCAGAGGGGCCAGCGGGCAGAAAAGGAGATAATATCCACCGTGGTTGAGGATGCGATACGACTAACCGGAAGTACCATCGGGTACTTAGCCACCATGAATGATGATGAATCTGTCATGACCATGCAGTACTGGTCAAAAACTACCTACGAGTCCTGCCGGATCATCAATCAACCTATCGAGTATCCCTTGGAAAAGACCGGACTGTGGGGGGAAGCCGTCCGTCAGCGAAAACCGATCGTCACCAACGATTATGCAGCTGAAAGCCCGTTCAAGCGGGGCACTCCGGAGGGTCATGTTTCCCTAGTCCGGCATATGAACATACCGGTCTTTGAAGGCGATCATATCGTTGCCATTGCCGGCGTGGGCAACAAAGGAGCGGATTATAACGAAGGGGATGTCCGCCAGCTGCAGCTCCTGATGCAGGGCTGGTGGCAGATTGTGGTCCGCAGGCAGGCGGAGGCAGCGTTACAGGAGAGTGAGGAGCGGTTCAGACAGTTCTTCAACAACATCAACGATGCGCTGTACCTCCATGCCCTTGGAGAACAGGGATTGCCCGGGAAATTCATCGAGGTCAACGATGTAATGTGCAATCGGCTGGGGTATACCCGCGATGAACTCCTCCAGCGTGCCCCGCAGGACATTGTTTCGGATGCGGGCAGGGCAAAAATGCCGGCAATTGCAGAAGAGATGGCAGGAAAAGGACACGCCACGTTCGAAACGGAGCACCGCAGGAAAGATGGCAGTATAATTCCGGTTGAGGTCAGCACGGTCATTTTTTCCCTTGCAGGGACACGGGTTGCCATGGCAAGCGCCAGGGACATCACGGAACGGAAACGGGCAAAGGAGGCACTTACCCAAAGCGAAGAGCGGTATCGCACGCTTGCCGAAGCATCACCCGATCAGATCTTCATCAACGACAGGAACGGAACTATATTGTACGCCAATACAACGGCGCTGAAATTACTGGGCCTTCCGTACGATCAGGTTATCGGAAAGCAGAGAGGAGAATTCTTCCCGCCGGAAATAATCGGGGATCAGAATGCTGCCTTTGAAAACGTGTTCGATACGGGAGATTCTCTCCGCCAGGAAGCAAGAATCCATTTCGGCGAACGGGAAGAGTGGATTGATACAACCCTCGTGCCGCTCAAGGATGCAGCAGGCCATATCTACGCGGTTCTCGGAGTGGCCCGGGATATTACTGAGCGCAAACGGATGGAAGAATCTCTCCGGGAGTCCCGGCAGCTCTTCTCGGATATCATCAGTTTCCTGCCAGACCCCACGTGGGTCATCGATCACCGGGGAAACGTATTGGCATGGAACCGGGCGCTCGAACAGATCAGTGGGATTCCGGCAGAGGATATGCTGGGAAAGGGTGATTTCGAGTACAGTCTGTGGCAATATGGGAATCGGCGCCCCACGCTCATCAATCTCGTCCAGGATCCGGATCAGGATGCAGCCCGGATGAATTATCGCAATATCCGCCACGAGGGATCATCGGTGATGGCCGAGACGCAGGTGACCCTGCCGTCAGGAAAAAGTGCTGTGCTGTCCCTGGTAGCATCGCCACTTTATGACGCTAAAGGATCCATTACCGGTGCCATTGAATCCATGCGGGACATCACCCGGATTAAGGAGACCGAAGCGGAACTTGCCCGGCTCAATGAAAACCTTGAGAGTATCATCCTTGAACGGACCCGGGCCCTGCAGGAAGAGGTTGTCCAGCGCCAGCGGGCAGAGAAAGACGTGCAGGCAGCACTCGACTACACGCGATCCGTAATAGAAGCAAATCCCGACCTCATGGTGATCCTTGACTTTGAAGGGAAGATCCTTGACATCAATACTGCCGGTGAAACGCTGACCGGAATACCAAAGGATCAGCTCATAGGGACGCCGTATTTCAGGTATCTTGTCGATGACGGTACGCTCTATACTGCGTTCTCCCAACATCTGGAGACCGGATGGACCGAGAAGGTTATCCGGATCCGGAGAACCGACGGCCACACCACGCCGTTATCCGTACATGCCACGATGATTAAGGGAACCGGCACGACACCGGACCGGATCATCGTCTCCGCTCACGATATCACCCGCCAGAAGCAGGATGAGGCTGCGATCCAGGCATCGCTGGATGAGAAAGTGCTCCTCCTGCGGGAGATCCACCACCGGGTGAAGAACAATCTCCAGATCATCATCAGCCTGACCAATCTCCAGATGCGCACCATGGACGATCCCAAGATGAAACAGGCCATGGCAGAGACCAGGAACCGGGTCCGGGCAATGTCGCTGGTCCACGAAAAACTCTACCAGTCCGAGGATATCTCCTCAATCGATCTCGCCGAGTATACGCGATTCCTCGCCACCCAGCTCTTCTCCTTTTACGGGATCGATCACCGGAGAGTATCGCTGGAGACGGATATCGGGAAAATCCCGCTGGACATCAATATCGCCATCCCGCTGGGACTCATCATGAACGAGCTGATTTCCAACTCGCTCAAACATGCTTTCCCCGACAACATGAGCGGCACCCTCCGTATCACAGGTCGTTCTGACGGAGACACGTTTACCCTCAGTGTCAGGGATAACGGTACAGGACTGCCCCCGGATTTTGACTGGAAGAACACGGAATCGCTCGGACTGCGCCTTATCACCAGCCTTGTCGATCAACTGGGTGGGACTATTGAACGTAAAACGGGATCCGGTACTGAATTCCAGATTACTATCCCGTTGAAGGCGGAATAAGGTCTGGACATGACAAATGGGGAATTTTTGAAAAATCACGAAGACGTGGCAGGAACAATGTTTATCATCCCACTCCACCGAAAACCTACTGGAGAGGATGCCCCATGACCGGACCTGCAATATTTATCGTTGAAGATGAAGCAATCGTTGCAAACGATATCAGGGAGACCCTGATCAGCCTGGGGTATACCGCTGCAGGCACTGCAAAATCCGGAGAAATTGCCCTCGAAAAAATCAAAACTGCGCAACCGGATCTCGTGCTCATGGATATTCATCTTGCCGGGCAGATGGACGGGGTCGATGTCGCGGGGAAGGTCCACGCCCTCTATGATATACCGGTCATTTATCTCACGGCCTATGCCGACAAGACCCTCCTCGAACGGGCCAAGGTGACCGAGCCATACGGGTACGTGGTCAAGCCCTACGACGAGCGTGAACTCCATTCCGTGATCGAGATGGCGTTGTATAAGCACCATATCGAGCGTGAGATCAAAAAACGGGATGCAATCCTCTTTGCCGTGAGTTCCGCAGTGGAATGGCTGCTCCGGGTGTCCCGGAAAGAGTCCCCGGAACAAATCCGGGATTTCAATGCCAATGACATCCGGGACATCCTTGAGCCGGTCGGGCTTGCGCTTGATGCCGGGGCCATCGGGATATTCCGGATCCAGCCGGGGACCACGGGATCGAATACCGTCAGTATGGTCTATGAATGGGGCTGTCCGGAATACCACACCGCACGTTATAAACCGGAACTCAGCCGGTTTACCTGGGCTGCGATGGGACTGTCCCGGTGGGAAAACCTGCTGGTAAAAGGAGAAGATATCTCGGCTCTCATGTCAACCATTCCCAACGAGGAACGTCCCCTTCTGGACCTGCTTGGTGTGAAGTCCGGGGTCATTCTTCCTATCTTTATCCATGACAACCTCTTTGGCTTCATCGGGTTCTTTGATCTGACAGAACGGACACGATCTCCTGACGAGATCGAAGCACTGCGCATCACGGCAAACCTGCTTGGTGCCGCCCTGGGATACGGATAGTTTCCCAATATGCCGGTAACCGGGGGTAATCCTCTCCTCCGGCCACAGGGCCGTGAAGTGAGGTTCTGCTTCGAGCAGAAAGCATATAAAACAAAATGTTAAACTTAGATAACATATACCAGTGCGAAGTCGCACGGGTATTGCAGTAACGATGTGAGAACACCAGGAACACAATCAGCAAGAACACCTGTAAATGTCCACTGCGGGATGCACACCCGCACTCATCATGCCTCTGATCCCTCCATGGGAGGAGACACAATATTCTTTTTTAACCTCGTGGATTCATTCGGAATATCCCCGGTGACCAGTGTCCGGATATACGCGAAGGTGTGATTGTTCTCACGGAGCCGGGTATCCTTAAGAATTCAGTTATGATAAGGTATGTATGGTTATCCGCTAATAGAAGAGTAACCATGAATACCTCCGAACCGTACCGGATCGAGCGCGCCCTGCTGATCATCGCGCTCGTCTTTATCATCGTCCTCGCGGTGAAGGAAACGACCTATATCATCAGTCTCATCCTGATGGCAATCATCCTCACCATGCTCACCCTTCCCGCGGTAAACTGGCTGAAGTCCAAAGGGCTATCAGATTTTCTCGCAGTGATCGTTGTTACCATTACGGCATGTCTGGTGATCCTGGTAATCGTTTTCCTGGCTGTGATGTCGTTTCACTCACTTGCCATGGACATCCCGTTATACCAGAAAGAGCTCAATACCCGCCTGGCGGATATATCCGGAATCCTCTTCTCGCTGGGACTTTCCAGCAGCGCAACCAGTTTCCCTTCGATCGATATCGGCGATCTCATGAACTTCGCGGTCTCCGGCGTTCGGAGTTTTGCCGAAGGGATCATGTATCTCTTCTTCGTGGCCGTTACAACGTTCTTCCTGCTGCTGGAGACTCCGAAGATTATCAGCCGGATTGAGCGCTCATATGGTAAAGATACAAATGCCGTGGAGAAGTTCGGCCGCATGACCGGCTATGTCATTGATTTCATTGTGGTGAGAACCGAGACCAACGCCATCCACGGGTTCCTGTTTGGGGGTTTTCTCGGGATCATGGGAGTCCATGGGGCGATCCTGTGGGGAGTCCTGACATTCCTTCTCGGGTATATCCCGTACTTCGGGCTCATCCTCGCCGCAATACCTGCGATCTTCTTTGCGTGGCTCCAGTTCGGGATACCCGGGGCTCTCGCGGTCATTGCTGCGGTCTGTGTACTCAATATCATTGTAGAAAACCCGGTGTACTCGTTCCTTGCCGCAAAAAAATTCGAGATGCCGGCTCTCATCGTGATCCTCTCGGTGATTATCTGGGGCTGGCTGCTGGGCATTGTGGGTATGTTCTTTGCGATCCCGTTAACACTGTTCCTCCTGCTCATCTTCGAATCCTGCGAAGAGCTCCGCTGGATCAATGCGATGATGGGGGTCAGTCACCTGTTCGAAACAGGAAAAGAGCATAAAAGCGATACTAAACCCATCCCCTGATTTTTTTTCAGGTCAGGTTTTTCAGGTACGATTATTATGCCAGATCGAGGGGGGTATCCCGCATACCCCCCCTCCATTTTATTTTCAAATCGATCAGACCCCCCCACCCCCATGGGGGGGAGGTATCCGGCATACCCCTCCCCCCCTCCGGCCGGATCAGACCTCCCCCGATCAGATTTGAGTGGGCTGCTATACAGGACCTCTCGTCAGAGAGTCCAGGTAAAATCGTGATGGATCACGTGTGCAATACTGCGTACATCCCATTTTTGAGGAGGGGGGTATGCCGGAACCCCCCCAACCAGATTTTTTTTAGATGGGGATGACCCCCCCTCCCATTTTGTTTTTGGTCAGATCAGACCCCCATCATGCTGGGACGGATGATGCCGAAAAGCTGAAAATGGCCGGCCATTGAGCGAATATGCGGTCGGAGATAGGAGAGAGTGCCGTAGTAAATACCCGTGTTTCCTGTTGATTGGGGGGTGGGGGGTATCCGGCATACCCCCCATCGCTTTGATTTGAAAGAAGAGTTACCGGATATCCTGCACGGTCACGGCATAATCGCCATCCCATGCGAGGGTGACTATTGATGATCCCAGCAGGGCACCCGTTGCCGGATCTTCTGCCCTGGCAGTAATGACAACCGGTTCCACAGGGGATGCGGGTTTATCGATGAAGGTCCAGTAGAGCGTCCCACTGTATCCGGTAACCGTAGACTCACGCTGGTTCACGGTATAATCCGGAGGATTCCATGACAGGAACTTTCCGTAACTGGTATTCCACGTAATCGCTGCCAATGATACATTGAAGCCAGTGGCATGAGGAACGAGCAGGATTCCGGGTGTTGAGGACATCAGCGGAGAGTAGCGCTGTGGCGATGCTTCGAGCCGCAGGGACGTGTTACGGTCATTTGAAATCAGGGACGGGACAAAGGTGCAGACATCGGGTGCACATCCGGAGGTGGTTCCGTCTGCCGCCGGTACGGTGGTAACCACAGCAGATTCTGTCGGAATCGTCCGGGATACCGGAGTAACGGAGGCCGGGGCAGTACACCCTGCCGTGACCAGTGCCGCTATACAGATCGCAATCAGGGCGTATCTGAATGTCATAACATAACCATCGCTTCCGGCGATAATAAACCCGGCGAATTCTGATACAATGAGGGTCAGATGGATGATGGTGTCAGATGGGCGATATTACCAGGGATACAGAGCCGTGAGTAAAAGAAGAACAGTACCAGGCGTATCCTGTCACCTGTGACAGGATTAGTGGTTGCCCGGTCCTGACGATGATGGTTCTCTGGAATATGGGGCCTCTCCCTCTGCTGCCGAGGGGGTATTTTCCCGGATCTCTGCATACTTCACTGCCGATTCCGCCGGCATTGACATGCTGATGACACAGGCAATGATGAGTCCGAATGTAACGAAGGGATTTCTTTTCATAGTGTTCTCGTGGTTATGCGGATGATCGTTTACTGAATCTCTGCAACCATTAACGGGGAGTACATCAATCTCCGGGGGATTGTCAGCCATCTGATGACAGACATCACAACAGATTATTCAACCGAACCTGCTCCTCCAATTATGCAACCTCACGCTCCTTTCTCTGGATATATTCTATTCCTCTAATCAAATATATAAACATATCTTTTTCTTATTCGACTGATTTTTACAGGTTTAATTTAAAATAGTGAGAGAATTACTTTACAAACTTGTTTTTCCAGAGTAATTATTAATTCTCCCTCATACAAGGAAAAGCAGGTGAAAGAAACCGGAAGAGAAATCCCGCTGCCGGTATCCCGGCTGTAGTCATGCAGGCAAAAATAATTCCTGCAATGTCTATGAGCCCCTTGTCGTCGGTATCACTTTTTTTATCATCCTGCCGGAATCTCCTGCAGGTCCGGACACTAGTGCATTTATCGGACCGGTCCCGGATACCAGGCCTGTATTATAACGGAACCCATCAGCTCGCCAAACGAACAGCCCGGATCCGATCGGGATCGCCGGTGATGCAGGATCCTGATACCCGTGCCAGAACCCGGCAAAAAAAGTTAATTCCTGCGCCGCATCCATCCCGACAACAGGAGAAGCCCTGCCAGGAGCCCGCAGATCAACACAGGGTCGGGGCCCGGGGAATAGGTCTGCTTTTTTATCGGGGCTGATGTTGTAACCGTTGTCAGCGGCTCAAGGGTGATTTCAACAGGAACTTCTTCCATGGTTTCTACGGTCTCCTCAACAGCGGGTGCGGCAGTAGGTTCGGGGGTCGGGACCGTTACCTGTGCCACTTTCTTGGTCAGTGTCCCGGATACGGTCTTGGCATTCGGATCCATCTCCTGCAAGCGGAGAAGTGTGATTTCACGGGACTGGTTCAGGGCAGGTGCTTCCCCGGTCAACCGGACATTGACGGTGAACTGTTTACGCGAGAAACTGAGATCCCAGCCATCCAGCCGGACCTGTGCACTGCTCTTTGATGCCAGCGTTGAAGTGCGCGGGGCGTCCTCGTCAGCCGTCTCACTCATGGTCACCGTCCAGAGAGGATTTGATAGATCCGTGTACATCACCAGGGAGTTGTCCGAATCGAATGTTTTGCCGGTATCATACGAGCTGAAACTGAGAACGTAATTGATATCAACAGCCGTCCCGGGCGTAAGGGCAGACTGGCGGGTACTATCCGTCCAGCTTCCGAACGTCCATGCCGATACGCACGGAATAATGATCACTGCTGCCAGCACGAGGAGACATAGTTTTGAAAAAGCCCGGGGAACGGTCATTACCTGTTTCATCGATCAGGAAACCAATAAACGTAACGATCCGGATTCCATCCCGGGGAGACGGTAATCCCTTGCTGATGGTTTAATAAGTCCGGGGATGAAATGGAAGGTACCTGACCCTGCTCCAGTCCGACACCTGTCGATACCCCACCCGGTTGCAGGTACTTATCCCATCCGTGATTTCCCATGAGCCTTCGGTTTTCCCCGCTGCCCAATCTCAATGTCAGGGCTAAGATTCTCATCCTGTTCCTTGCCCTTGCCCTTGTCTCCCTGATTATCACCGGGTATGTCGCATTCTGGACGATTGGCGATATTTCGCGATCAGCAGAGACCAGCAGCCTTGTTCTGGGGACGGAAGCCCTTGATGAGTCCACGGCAGCTCTCGTGGAATCCGCTCAGGATAACCTCCTCCGGATTGCATCGGACCAGGCTGAGATCACCAATGTCCTGTTCGAAGATACGGACACTGAACTTGAGATTCTTGCAGTACAGGCATCCACCCTGCAGGCAAATCCACCCGTCCGCCCGATCATACATGCTTATGACAGCAACAATCCCCCTGGCGATCCGTTTGCGGCTACCCTGTATTACCTGGCTCCCGGGATCACGATCTCCCCGGATTCTGAAGAGTTCAGGAGACCTGCCGGCATGGACGATCTCCTCAAAGGTACCTTTGACGCTGACGGTAACCTGAGTTCCCTGTACATTGCCACGGACTCCGGTATTCTGCGCACCTATCCCTGGCAACCCCTGACAAATACCAGTTTTGATCCTCGCGAACGAGCCTGGTTTACCGGAGCCAAGAAAACCGATGGGGTGTACTGGTCCGATCCCTATGTGGATGTCACGGACAACGGTCTTGTCGTGACTTCATCGAAAGCCGTGACAACTCCCTCGGGCACATGGGTTATCGCAACCGATGTGACTGTCGATGAGATCAATTCCGCGTTCCTGAACAGATCGTTAAGCGGCAAAGGATATGCGGTTCTTCTCGATAGTAAAGGGAATATCATCAGTCGCCCGGGATTATCAGCAGGGAACATTTCATGGGATCAGCCATTCCCCAATGAAAATGTCTTTGAAAGCACGGATCCTGCCCTTCAGGCCCTGGGATACAACATGACCGCCGGCAAGACCGGGGTTGAGAGGATAACGTTTGGCAACAGGGAATCGTTTGTCGCATATGCCCCGGTCAAATCTCTGAACTGGAGTTTTGCCGTATCTATGCCCGTGGACGAGATCACGGCACCGGTTGAAAAGACCCAGAAAAAGATCCTGGTATCAACCAGGGATGCCGAGACCAGCATCAACCAGCGGACTGACCGTATCCTTATCATCTTCTCGGCACTCTTCTGCATCCTTATCCTGACAGTCATTGCCCTTGCCACGTACCTGTCACGGATCATCACCCGTCCGGTGGACACCCTCAAGAGCGCGACCCTTGCACTCGGCGAGGGGGATCTCTCGCACCGGGTTTCCCTCCATACCGGCGATGAATTCGAGGATCTGGGAAACTCCTTCAACCATATGGCCGCAGACCTGCAAAAGAATATCGATGACCTCAAACGCACGACGGCCGAGAAGGAGCGGTATACCAAGGAGATGGAGATCGCCAAGGAGATCCAGGTGACATTCCTGCCGGAATCCATGCCGGTCATCCCCGGGTTCGAGATCAGTGCCATCACCCTCCCGGCCATGGAGATCGGAGGCGATCTCTATGATTTCATACCGGTAACCGGAGGGAAGTGGGGTTTTGTTATCGCCGACGTGTCCGGCAAAGGGGTAAGTGCTGCGCTGTACATGGCACTCTGCCGGACCCTGCTCCATGCGAGCGGCGGCGGGCAGGAGAGTCCGCAGGCTGCCATCCGACAGGCCAACCGGCAGATCTACGAGGATGGCAGGTCAAGCATGTTCATCACGACATTCTATGCAGTCCTTGACCCGGAAAAGATGCTGCTCACGTACGTGAACGCCGGCCACAATCCCCCCCTGCTGATCCGGGGCAACCCGCCAGAAACAACTCTGCTTGAGGGGAAGAAGGGTATTGCCCTTGGCGTTGTCGAGGATGTCAACATTCCTGTCACCACCATCACGGTTGAACAGGGTGATCTCATCATTATGTATACGGACGGCGTGACCGAAGCGTTCAACGAGCACGATGAATATTTCGGAGAAGAGCGGCTGATTGCCTCGATGTACAGGAACCAGTCCCGCCCCATACAGGAGATCAGGGACCTGCTCCTTGAGGATATACGACAGTTCTGCGGCACCGCACCGCAGTCCGACGACATCACGTTCATCGTGATCAGGGTTCGCTGATCGACACGGATCGTTGTGTAGGTAGCTGAAAAATTTCGTTATTCCTGGTTCATGGTACGGGACTATTCCGGACCAATGGATCCGCTTTTTCTTCGTGTCGGGTGACCGTTCCCGCCAGGGTGAGCGTGGCAGTGACAGGTTCTCCATTCCGGCGTGGGTTCCGGAAGATCTTCCGGTGCGGAAACGAGAACGTCGGGATTGTTCTCATCCACCAGGGCGATAAGCGCATTGATGTCGGTGAGATCGTACTGATCCTGCAGTACCCCGCATAATTCCCCGATGAGATCGCGCCACAGGGGATCTCCGGAGGAACCCGGCCCGGTGTGGCCGAAGTGCCCGAGACAGACTGATGCATGGTATGCATGCACACACTGCCTGAGCTCCGAGAACAGGCGATCGCGGTACTCCCTCCCGGCATGGCTGGTAAATGACCCGAGATTCCCGACAATCCGGTCATATTCCCGCAGGAAGTATTCCTGATCGGAATCCGTTCCGCGGGATGAGGCAAGGGATTTCTGGACACGACACTTCTCGTAATACGGAGCGCTGGCGCACCAGGTGCCGGAGGTATCAGCATTGTTCATATGCCGGGCAGTAATCTCGATCGACTGTTCAAACACCTCAAGGAGGTGCGGTAAATTGTCAGCAGATGAGCAATCCATAATAGATCCCTTATGTGTCGTCGGGGTAGCCGGATACGGGAAAACCGGCTGAAGTAATACATTTTGGTGGTTTTTCCATAAATGCATTTCACCGCACCCTGGCAGGACTGATACGGCAGATACAAAACAGCGGTTTTTATCTGAAAATGCCGAGAATATACCACTCAATGTCTCATGCAGGTCCGGCAGACGATAGTTGCGGAGTATCCATTGCCACAAAGCAGCAGACGGTCCTCACCAGCCTGATCGTCGATTTTGTTCTCTGGATTCCCGATATCGCTGCGGCAATGCTCTCAGGGTCCATTGTTCTTTTCGCAGATGCACTGAAATGTGCCAACGAGATTCTGGCAACCTTCTTTGCATACCTCACGCTGCGCAAAATGGCAAAAGGAGGGTGCGGGGCCTATGATTACGGTCTGGGAAAATTCGAGACCATCACGTCCATCGTCACAGGTGGCGTGATGTTCATCTCCCTGGCACTGGTCTTTTTTGTTGCGATCAACAAGCTCGTCACTCCGGAGGAACTGGTTCTGGAGGGGGCATACCTCGGTGTCGTGCTCATGACGATCGGGGTCTGCATGAACAGCTGGCTGTGGAGGAAGAATTACCGGTTGTTCCAGAAATCGCCATCACCGATCATCGACTCCCAGTGGCGGCTCTTCCGGACCAAGGCATTCTCCGATCTCTCGGTCCTTCTTTCCCTGATAGCAACGCTTGCCTTCTCCCACTATGCCTGGTCCCTGTATATCGATCCGCTCGCATCCTTTGTCATCGCCGGTTTCCTGCTCACGTCGGGATACCGGGTCATCACCACATCCCTCCCGGATCTTCTCGATAAAACACTCGACGAGGAACTCCAGATGGTGATCGTCTGCCATCTTGCTGAGTTCTTTGATGATTATACTGCCCTCTACGGTGTGCGTTCACGCAGGTCCGGCGCCAACGTGTACATCGAGATCTTCCTCGAATTCGAGGGGAACCGGAAGATGTCTGAAGTCCAGGAGAGCATCAACCGGATCAAGGCATCCCTTGAGCAGACAATTCCCAAAAGTTCTGTCAGTATTGTCCCGACAGATCATCCTGTAAGGGGGGAAACTCCCCACACCCCTGCATCACCCGCAAAAGGGAATTGAGATCCTCTTTTCAGGGGCTGTGTCGCAATGTCAGCACAGCAGTGATCTCAATAAAACAAGAATTTTCTCGGCAGGCACGACACAGATTACAGGCGAGGCTGCTGCTGGGTGGCGCAGTGGAAGGTGCCATATCCCTCGACCAGTGCCCGGGCATTGATGCCGACAACCGTACGACCGGGGAAGAGCCCCTCCAGGATCTCCAGGGCAACACTATCGTTGGGATCGGAAAAGACCGGGACGATGACAATAGTATTGCCGATATAGAAGTTCGTGTAACTGGCCGGGTAGCGTTCCCCGTCATTATCCACGACTTTCCCGGGCATCGGCAGCTTCACCACCGTAAGGGGCTTCCCCTCCTGATCGGCTGACTGGCGGAGGATCTCGTAATTGTCATGAAGGGCGGAGTAATTGGCATCCGTAATATCGCTCTCGTAGCCACATACAACCGTCGAGGGGCCGACAAAACGGGCAATGTCATCGACATGCCCGTCGGTATCATCACCTACCACCCCGTCATTCAGCCATATGACCTTTTCAATCCCGAGATATTCACGAAGCCGTTCCTCAATCTCGTCAGCGGACAGGTCGGGGTTGCGGTTGGGATTGAGGAGGCAGGCCCGGGTCGTCAGCACCGTTCCCCTGCCATTGGTATCGATCGATCCGCCTTCCAGGACAATCCCCGGCTCGAACATCGGCATATTGAGCCGGCGGTTCATCATTGCGGGGATCTTCCCATCACGGAGCTGGTCTTCATACTTGTTGCCCCATGCATTGAAATTCCAGCGCACCATGGCAATCTTCTTGAGGGCACGACTGACTACGAACGTCGGGCCATAGTCCCTGATCCAGACATCGGAATACTCATTGGTGTGAAGCGTCACCCGTTCGAGATCAACGCCCATCTCCCGCAGTTTTGATCGCACCTTGCGGTGGATGACCGCACTGGGGACAAAGACCTCCACGTGTTCGGAGGTGTGAATGTGCTCTATGAACGCGTAATATGCCTGCTCAACCCCGGGAATATCCGGGAAGGTCCGGGCATTATTGGGCCATGAGATCCAGACGGCCTCGTGCGGCTCCCATTCCGCCGGCATGTGGAATCCCCGGTTGCGGGGGGTGTCACCCTGGCGGAGATCCGGAAAGATCCCATTGTTGCCCGGGAACGGAACGCCAATACGGGAATAGGTTTCCGGGCGACGGTTCCGGAAGAATCCCCAGAAGTCCTGCACGTCAGCGTTCATGGACAGGTCAACCTTGACAATCAGGGTCTCCTCGCCATCACCGGCCCGTGCCAGCACCTTGCCGAACGCATCCGCAACAAACGATCCCCCGAAGAAACGGGTAGTTCCCTCGGTTCCCGCCCGGTTCACCGCTGCGACATGGACACTGTTTGCAATGGCATGGCTCCGCTGGATCAGTTCCCATGCATCCTGCCAGTTGCCTTCTTCCGGTTCGACTGGTCCCGGGTGTCCGATGGCCGTAGGGTAGAAGAGGATCTCTGCGCCGTCAAGGGCTACGCACCGTGCGGCCTCTGGGAACCACTGGTCAAAGCAGATCAGGACCGCGATGCGCCCGTAGCGTGTGGAAAAGACCCTGTAACCATTTCCCGGATAGAAATAGCCCTTCTCAAAGAAACCCGGATCCTGCGGGATATGGACTTTCCGGTACGGCTCTGATATGCTTCCATCCGCGTCAATGACCACCGCCGCGTTGTAATACTTCCCGTCGGCTGCCCGTTCAAAGACCGGAACGATGATGACAACCTGGTGTTCACGGGCAAAGGCAGAGAAGATACCGGTCGACCGTCCCGGGATACTCTCGGCAAGCGGCGATGCATCCGTTCCCGGATGCTGCGGAAAATACCGGGTATAATAGAGTTCAGGAAGGCAGATGATCTGCGCACCATCGCGGGCAGCGGCCTCTGCATTACGGCATGCCTTTTTGATATTCTCGTCTGGATCGGGACCCATCGCCATCTGGATAAGCCCTACCGCTACGTCTCCCAGATCCATACACCTCGTGCTGTATGGATTTTTCCTGATCAGATATCAGGATATCTGTTCACCATCCTGTCGGGATGCAACCACCGGTCGCGTCCGATTGCGGGAAAAACGGGTACACATCCCTGTATTGCAGGTGCAGTCACCTTTATTACCGTCAATGGATAATTGCAATAACAAGAGGCGGCATGAAAAAAAATACCTTTTATCTCTTGTGCGGCTGTATCGCCGTTATCCTTCTGGCGATCTTCTGGTATTCTGTTGAGATCCACCGGCCTTTTTTCGTCGAGATCACCTTTATCATTGGCATTGCGGTTGCATATCTTGCCCGAAGACGCGTGACCGACCTCATTGACGATGAACGGAGCGCAAAGATCACCGAGCAGGCAGTCCTGCGGACATTTCAGGTTTTCCTGGTTGTGGTGTGTGCATTCTCAGTCGGGGCAGTCATGAAGATCCTCTATGTGCCACAATTCCCAAAGGATGTGGATCTCTCGCACGCCCCGGAAGGGTTCACCCCGAAGATGATGGGGTACTTCCAGCTCGGGCTCCTCTGTCTTATGATCTTCCTGTACGTTGGATTCAGGATATACTATGCCCGAAAATATGGGGATTGGGAGACCGATGAAGAATAAGATCAAGGTATTCCGTGCAATGTACGACATGACACAGGAGGATCTGGCGCAGGCCATCGGGGTCACGCGACAGACGATCCTTGCCATCGAGAAGGGCAAGTACGTCCCGTCCCTGGATCTTGCCTTCCGGATATCACAGTTCTTCAAGGTGAATATCGAAGAGGTGTTCACCTACGACAGCGAGACAAAAACGGTTGACGACAGATAATACCCTTCACCTCTTTTATCATACCTGTTTGCGCGTTCATGCATACATGCGAGGGTGCTCTGTATTCCATCTTATCCATGGTTTCCCCTCGGAACGGGTCTGGCAAAGATATAATATAACAAAATGTTAAACATATTTTACAATTTGTGAGCACGTAAAAGATAGTCCTGAACCGCAGTCATCCGATACCACGGATTCAGGAATCTTATACCTCATTCATGGAGTATTTATGAAGCGATTATCAGTCATGCTGGGCATCTTCCTGGTGCTCATAGGAATTACTTCTGTATATGCAGCGGGAAATACCGTTACTGCAACAAACGCACAGGATGCCGCCGCCCTCGTTTATGTATCAGGGTATGAAATAACTCCCGAAGTGTTCTATCCGTACGAGACCGGAACCATTACGGTTCACGTCACCAACGGGGCAAATGCGTCCGTGGTTGTCGCGACACCGGATCTGATCGATCCCAATGTCCATGTTGTTAACACGAATGTATTCAATACGCGGACAACAATCGGACCCGGAGCAACGACGGACTTTTCGTTTGTTGTCACCGTCGACCCTCCTGATGGCACCTATTTCCCCTTGTTCACGATCTCCCCCCAGGTTTATGGAAACAGCATCCATTCGACACTGACTCTGAAGGTTGATTCCGACGACGTGCAGGCCAGCATCTCAAAGGAGCCGGATACCTTCGCCCTCTCCAAAAAAGATACCGTCAATGTAAGTATTGTCAATCCACGAGATGGAGAGATCTCCAGGGTACGGGTCAGGGCATCGGGATCCAACATTGACATCTCCCCGGAGGAAAAATATGTCGGCACCATTCCTGCCGGCGGTTCTGTCGAAGTACCATTCCAGATAACTCCGTACCAAAAGACCGATGCTGTGTTCAATATCACGTACGAGAACGGGGATAACAAGCACAGTACCAGCCTTGTCCTTCCTCTGGATATCGGGACAGATAAGACCAAAGCAGAGATTGTTGTCAACAACATCGAGAGTTCCAGTTCCGGGATGACACGGACCCTGAAAGGGGATGTGACCAATAACGGGCTTGTCGATGCCAAGTCGGTCCTTGTCACGGTGGGGAGCCCGGCAACACCTGTCGATCCGAACCCCGTGTACGCAATTGGCAACCTTGAACCGGACGATTTCTCCAGTTTCGAAGTGACCTACACCACAACGGGTAATGGCGCAGTCCCCCTTATTGTTGAGTATAAGGATGAGAATGGAAACACGTTCACCGAAACAACCAGCATCGCTGCGGATAACAGTCTGGCCTTACCCGGCTCATCAGGGGGGAACGGTGCATCAGCGGGTGCAGCCGGCAGCCAGCGACGGGGAATGTTCGGGTCGTTCGGATCCGGCTTCAGCCAGATCCCGGTGACTGAGATCGTTATCATTCTCGTGGTAATTATCATCCTCCTGTATGCATGGAGAAAGGGCCTCTTCAGACGCCTGACAAACAAGTTCCGCAAGGACCCCCTGCCTGACGAGGATGACGACAGCGAACAGCAGGAGTAATGAACCGGTCTTCCGATGGCAGAACCATGACGACAGTACCGGTCATTGAAATGGCCGATGTGAGCAAGATCTATCCGCTCCCTTCAGGGGATGTGCTGGCGCTCGACCACCTCTCGATCAGGATCGAGCGAGGCGAGTTTGTCGCCATCATGGGGCCCTCAGGCTCCGGCAAGTCTACCCTCCTCAACCAGATCGGGGGGCTGGATGTCCCTACTTCGGGGATCCTGCGCATTACCGGCAGGAACATCAGGAAGATGTCTGATGATTCACTCACCGACCTCCGGCTCAATACCATCGGCTATATCTTCCAGAAGTTCAATTTAATCCCGCTCCTCTCCGCGTATGAAAACGTGGAGTATCCCTATATCCTCAAGCACCGGTGCAACGATACCACCGGCCGGGTCAGCAAGCTGCTCGCCGATGTGGGGATCAATAAACGCATGGCCAAACACAAGCCTGCCGAACTCTCCGGGGGACAGCAGCAGCGGGTCGCCATAGCGCGTGCCCTCATCAACGACCCCGATATTCTCCTCTGCGACGAACCTACCGGCAACCTGGACACGAAGACCGGCGCACAGATCATGGCGATGCTCACTGCCCTTCACGATCAGGGCAGGACGGTCATCATCGTCACCCACGACCCGTCCATCGGTGCACAGGCGGAACGGACGATACGGATCAAGGACGGGAAGGTGGAATCATGAAGAAAGATATCATCCTCCAGATCTCGGTGAGGAGTATCCGGCTTAATTTTCTCCGTTCGCTGCTCGCAGCCATCGGCATCGTCATTGGTGTTGTCGCCATCTCGTCCATGGGGATGATGGGGGCAAACATGACCATGTCGGTTACCGAGGAACTCTCCGCAATGGCCAACGTACTAGTCGTGAAACCAGACAGCGGGGGCGGCGGGGGGGGAATGATGGGGGGCGGCGGAAGCTCCAGTGATGACGATTATATCGACAAGGATCAGTTTGATGATATTGAACGGGCTGCCGGGAAGTATGGGAATGTCTACCCGCTCTACCAGGAGTCCGATACCATCAAGATCGGGGACGAGGAGCGCAGAGCAACTATCTACGGCATGCGGGATGAAGACATGGCAACTATCCTGACTGTTGCTAACGGAACACTCCCCCAGACATCAAATGCGGTTGTTGTCGGCCCGACCTTTGCCGAGAACAATGACCTCACAATTGGGAGCCGTATCACCATCGGTGACGAGGACGATGAAGAGGCAATCATCCAGAAGGTCCGGGTCGTTGGCATCCTTGAGGAGAAGGGTATGTCCATGGATCTCAACAGCGATAATGCGATCATCATGACAGAGAAGGCATATACCGGCCTCTATGGCGGGGAAGGCGAGTACGATCAGGTCAACGTTATCCTCTACGACATTGATGATGCAGACACGGCAACCGAGGCCATTGAGGACCAGCTGAACCGCAAGGAGGACGAGGTCCAGGTGCAGGACAGCAGCCGTATGATGGAGAGCATCACGTCAACGGTCAGCACCCTTACGACGTTTGTCATGGCAATTGCCGGCATATCCCTGCTTGTGGCTGCAACTTCGATCTTCAACGTGATGATGATGTCAGTTACCGAGCGGATCCGTGAGATCGGCATCCTGCGCAGCATCGGTACGCGGAAGAGCGAGGTGCTCCGGATGTTCATCTATGAAGCGGTGATCCTCGGCCTGGTCGGCGCCATCATCGGGGCGATCATGAGCGTTATTTTAGGCTGGCTCGTCGTACTTGCCATGGTTGGGACAACGAAGTATTTCTTTACCTTCGCGAGCCTGATCTATGTCCCGGTATCGATGGCTATCGGGATTGTCATCTGCATTGTCTCGGGTGTTTACCCCGCATGGAGGGCAGCAAATCTCGACCCCATCGAGGCACTGCGGAGTGATTAGAAGAACACATATCCTCGGCCCGACTCTCCCGGGGCAGGGCCGGTTATCAACCGGATCGCCGGAATGACAACCATCCGGCATAACCCCCCTTTTTTATCGCAATACTGCATACACAATTTCGTCCATAATCACGCCGTTCTTCGTGATGGCATTCCTGTGGACAGCTTCGCGGACAAATCCGCATTTCTCAAGAACCCGTATGGATGCAGGATTGTTTGAGAAGATACACGCCTGGAGCCGGACAATATCATACTGCCGGAACGCAACCGGCACAAGCGCCCGTACCGCATCGGTGATTATTCCCCGGCCCCAGAATGATCCAGAGAGCCAGTACCCGATCTCGGCAGAACCCCGGTGAACATCCTCCAGCGGGTTGATGCCGATACCCCCGCAGGCCTCGCCATCCACTTCAATGGCAAGGAAGAGCTGCCGGCCGGGTGCTGTTGCCATGGCGATGAACCGGTGTGCATCGCTGATAGTATAGGGGGAGGGGAAGCCATCCCGCATGGTTGCCGCAATCCGGGGATTGTCTGCATGACGTACAAGCGCAGGGGCGTCATGTTCTGTCCAGTCGCGGAGAACAGATGTCGGGGTGATGATCTGCATAATCCTGAACAACTCGTACAGAGATGTCTCTCCCGCCGGAGGATTAATGTTCGCGACGGATGGAATCGCGTTCCTCAGCGGTACCAGCAGACCCCCGAGTCAATTCAGGTAATTCCCCTTTTTTAATCATCACGCATAAACATCATGAAAAAGAAACGATACCAAAAAGAGAGCAACCATGCTGTTCCTGTCAGACGATGAAAAAACTGCATGGGCAGAATATGCCCACAAAATCACTCATAGTAACGCCACGCCGGCACAGTACGAGGACAGGATACGCCCGAACCTGATCCCGGCATTCGAGTATTTCATCGGAGTCCGGCTCGCGGCAGAGGGACAGAACCGGCGTGCTACAGAGTGGCTGGAGGCCGCGACAATGTGCGAGGAAGACGGGCTCTTCTCGGCGGCATTCCTCATGAGTTTCCTCCAGCGGCACAACGGGACACTGGTAAAACCGGCGGTGGCGTTCGAAGACCCCCGCCCGTACATCCACTTCGCCGGGGTCCCGATAATGAAAGAGGCCCGCAGCCACCTGGTCCGCCAGTTTGCCCACTCCCTGCCATCGTTCGACCACCCCCTCCGGTTCATGGACATCGGGTGCGGCGACGGATCCCTGACCGCGAAAGTCCTCTCCCAGGTTATCGAAACGGGCAAGGCAGACAGTATCGACGAGGTCCTTCTCGTTGATTCCTCCCCGGCCATGATCGAACTGGCGAAAAAGACAATCTCCGGGGCCCACCCGGGAATCACCATAACCGCGGAGAATGCACGGATCCAGGACTGCTCCGCATCCATCAGCCACCATTACGATATTGCGATGAGTTCGCTGGCCTACCACCACATGCCGGTCGAGGACAAACGCGTCCACCTCGCACGGCTCAAACCGTGGATCGACCACTTCCTCCTCTTCGAGATGGATGCGAACAACGATACGCCGGATATCCATTCACCGGAACTTGCGCTCTCCGTATACCAGTCCTATGGCAGGATCATGGACTTTGTCTATGCCCACGATGCACCGGTCGAGATCGTCACGGACTGCATCGACTCCTTTCTCATGACCGAAGTTGCCTCGCTCCTGACCCAGCCGAGAGGAGAACGCACGGAATACCACATGCTCCGGACCCAGTGGCACGATCTGTTCGAGTCCAGTCTTGCACCGGAGTTCTCCCTCCGCTCGGATTCATCCTGTTATGCCGACGAATACGTGACGCTCTTCACCATGCACTATGCAAGAAACCAATGAGCGATCGATAATCACCCTTTTTTGACCAGATCGAATGCCCAGCGTTTGATGCCCGGCGCCACGTTGCCGCAGGTATTCTGGAAGGTTATCTCAAATCCTCTCGTTGTGAACTCATCCACCAGCGCAGGGATCTCATTGGCTGCCCTGAACGTGTAAAAATGGATCATCCCGTCCCTGCCGGCATAGGGTGCGAGGGTATCGAGAATCCCGTCCATGCCATAGGGAGTGGGGATGATGATCCGGTCAAAGCGCTGCTGCGCAAGGTGTGATGTATCGCGTGCATCCCCGTTGATGGGAGTGATCGCATCCCGGACATGGTTCAGCGCGATGTTCTCCCTTAACCATGCATATGCCTCGGGGTTCTGTTCAATCGCAACAACCCGGGCGCCCCTTGCGGCGGCCGGGATGGCAAAGGGTCCGATCCCGCAGAAGGGGACAAGGACCCGTTCGCCCGGCTCGACCTGTTCGGTCACCCGCATCCGCTCGTAGGCAAGATGGCTGTTGAAGAACACCTTCGTGACGTCAAAGCGGTACTGGAATCCGAACTCCCGGTACCGGGTGATCGTGGTGTCGCCTACCAGGACCTCGTAACTGGCGGTCCGGGCATCCGATCTGACCTTCTGCACCTTGTTGAGCACCGTGTAGATATTCTTCCTGCCGGCCAGGATCGTTTCGGCGATGATCTTCTTGTAAGCCGTAAGTTCAGGAGGAATCGTGACGATGGCAATATCCCCGATCACATCGAAGTGGCCGGAGAAACGGCTGAGGGCATCATCCGGAACGGATCCTTTCAGAAGATCTTTGAGGCGCATGGTCCGGAGAAATATACGGCAGGATACCCTATAAAAAAAACACTGGCCCGGGATTAGGACGTTACCCGGGGGACAGGATCATCAGTCCTTCGGGCTATTCATGGGGTAATGACGCCGGCAGTCCAGAAAAGCTCGTACCCTGCAAGAGCTGCACAACAGACCGCTGAAAAGAAGAGAACAAGGGCGATATTGGTTGTCTTCTCCCTGGGGGTCATCTGCGACCATTGAGGCTTCTGGCGTTTTGCTGCATATCCGATGGTGAGGCCGGCAATCGTTCCGGCAAGGATACCCAGCGCGAGGATCATAAGGAGATCGAACGTGTTCATACTCTCTCCTAACCGGTTGCCTGTTCTCGGATATAAATCCCTGTCGCACCCGGTCCACGCAGGAGGGTATAACCGGGTGCTGATGATGAGACCGGGTTATCGGGACCGGGGCCTGATAGAGAGCAGGACTGCAGCCATCATAAGCCCGACAAGTGTTCCTGCCAGAAGGCCCGGGGCCTTCACCGGCAGGGTGGGGATGATCGAGACAGGGGTGAATTGGATCTCCAGCGGGCTGGTCGTGCCGGCAGTAACCGCAACCTGCTGCTCGAAGGGGACATACCCGTCAAGAGCAAGGGCGACCGTATGGTTGCCCGGCAGCACGTTCGGGAGGGTGACCGGGGATATACCGGCATCGGCACCATCGAGCGATACCCGTGCGCCGGCCGGGGTTGAGTTGACGATGATCGTCCCGCGCTCTGCGGGGAGCGTGGCACGGACCACTCCTTGTTCACCGGATCCAAGATTGATCGAGTCCGAATAGGGCGTATATCCGAATTTCGAGACCGCCACCTCATACGTTCCCGGTTTCAGGTTATCTACAACGAGCGGGGTTTTCCCCCGGTACTGGCCGTTGATGGAGACAGAAGACTCATTCGGCTCAGAACTGATGGCAAAAGAAGCCGGCGTTACCGGGGTTATGGTAACCCCGGAATTCACGGAAATGGTTGGCGATCCCAGCGTGACCGAGATGGTGGCATACTCGGCATTCTGCAGGTTTGACCGGTCACTCGGGCTGTTCACAACCCAGATCGTGTACGTCCCGTCATCGAGGTGCCCGTTGAGACTGTTCGTGTGCCATTTGTAACTCCAGCTGTCATCCTCGCCAGTCACCGAGACCGTGGTAAAACCTCCCTGATCAGCACGCTTGGTGATGTCGTTGAGGGCAACACCGTTCACCGGGAGGTTGGGGCCGGTGAGGAAGAGATACACGGTATTGCTTGTCGGGGAATATCCCGAGAGCGGGACGGTATCCCCGGAATATGCCTGGATACCCACTCCTGCTGCGGAAGTTCCGGCAAGGAACAGGCAGGCAGCCAGAACCAGGAGTCCTGCGGGAAATCTGCGGATGTGAGCCATAATATTACTTGTATTTTACTTCCTGTCGCATTAATCTTTACAATACCCGTACAATAAAACCAATACGGCTGGCATTTCCCCGGAATATCAGACTCATCAGTTCCAGAAAGGATTCAGGGATGTTATCGGAAAATCACCCCCTCGCAGCAGGGCCAAAGGATATACAGGTTTTTTCCGGTAGAGGGGGCCTGAACGGGTCCAGCATTTCTTAATACCCTCTGGCACCAACGGAGAGATAACAACCATGATCAGGACACGGGATATCGCACTCTTCATCGCACTCCTTGCCGGATTCCTGACACCATTCGACCTTTCAGCAGTCAATATTGCCCTCCCGAGCATTGGCGGGGAATATGCGATGGATGCCATCGAGATGAGCTGGATTGCCACCGCGTACCTGCTCGCGTCAGGAGTGTTTCTCCTCCCGTTCGGACGGCTCGCCGATATTTACGGCAGAAAAAAAATCTTCACCACCGGCCTTTTCATCTTCTCGCTTGCCTCCATCCTGATGATCTTCTCGGTTTCATCCCTGATGATCATCCTGGTGCGGGTACTCCAGGGATTCGGGGGGGCGATGATCTTCGGGACCGCAGTCGCCATCCTTTCATCGGTAACGCCGCCATGCGAACGGGGCAAGGTCCTGGGGATTTACACCACCGCCGTGTACCTGGGTCTCTCAACGGGGCCCTTCTTTGGCGGGATCCTGACGGAGTATTTCGGCTGGAGGAGCATCTTTCTCGTCAATATCCCGGTAGGCCTGTTTGCCGTTGCACTGATCCTGCTCTTCCTGAAGGACGAATGGGCGGATTCCCGGGGAGAGCCGTTCGATACGCAGGGGGCCATCCAGTATGGCCTTGCCCTGGTCTGCGTTATGTACGGTTTTTCCCTGCTGCCCGATATCACCGGGATCATACTTCTTATCGCCGGCAGCGCGATCCTCGCATGGTTCATCCTGCGCGAGCTCCGTATCCGGTACCCGCTGCTGGACGTCAGCCTGTTCACCGCCAACCGGGTCTTCGCCTTCTCGAACCTTGCTGCCCTGATCAATTACTGCGCAACCTTTGCGGTTACGTTCTTTCTGAGCCTGTACCTCCAGTACATCAAGGACTTTTCCCCGCAGCAGGCCGGGATGCTCCTCGTGGTCCAGCCCGTTGCCCAGGCATTATTCTCCCCGGTTGCAGGCCGGCTCTCCGACCGGATAGACCCGGGCAAGATCGCCTCGGCAGGGATGGGGCTGACCGCCCTCGGGCTTGTCTGTCTCCTGCTGGTCGATACCGCGACAACCATTCCCGAGCTCATCCTCATCCTCATCATCCTCGGCATAGGTCTTGGCCTCTTCTCATCGCCAAACACCAATGCCATCATGGGATCGGTTGATAAGAAAAGATACGGGGTTGCATCAGGAACGCTGGGGACCATGCGGATCGTAGGCCAGATGCTCTCGATGGGTATTGCCATGATGGTCCTTGCGATCTTCATCGGAGATGCGCAGATCACTCCCCTGCTCTACCCGGAGTTCCTGGACAGCATGCGGATCTGTTTTGGCATCTCTGCCGTGCTCTGCATTGCGGGGATCTTCTTCTCCCTGGTCCGGTATACTGTCATCGAAGGCCCCGGAGACCGCTGCGCGTGATGCACCGGTAATGTGGCAAGCCGGGGTGAAAGACAGTGCCTGACAATACCGGCCACGATCAACACACGGCAGATACCCCAAAGCACGTGCAATCCTCAATCATTCCAGGTTTCCGTGTTCGCGAACCAGGCCTATGTGTTTTAATTATCCCAGGATCCAATTCTCTCACAGGAATTTCCATGACCCTGGAAACAACAACCATCAGTGACACCTGTGTTGTCACGGTTCCGGAACGCTTTGATACCAACACTGCACCGGACGTGGAATCGGAACTCCGACAGATCCTCAAAAACACGGGACAGAATAAGGTTATCTTTGATTTCTCCCGGACCGGGTATATCGCCAGCGCAGGCTTAAAGGTACTGCTTCAGGTTACCCGGGACATGATGAAATCCGGGGGCCGAGTCGTGCTTGTGGAGGTCGGGCCACCGGTTTACAAGGTTTTCGACATGGCCGGGTTCACGAGTATCTTTACCATTTGTAAATCCCGGGAAGATGCACTACAGAAAATGACGTGAGCGGGTCAGGTCCTCTTTTCCCCGTCTGCCTGCCCGGTCTCACTCTTGAAGTAATCCACCCATCCCTGCCGGGTCTCTTTCTGGATCAGGCTGTTCTTCAGATGCTGCCAGAGTGCGACAATCACCAGGACGTAAGCGAGGGTTCGGATAATGATCAGGGGGAGTTCAAGGGAAGCAGCCAGCCCTGCAAGCGTTGCCGCATGGGAGATCCCGAACAGCCCGAATGCCGCCCCGATGAAAGCGGGCAGCATCTCGCCGCTCTTCCTGAAACAGAGGATACCTAAAATGACAATTATTATGCACAATACCAGGTTAACCAGGGGGATTGAAAGCGATTCCAGTATCATAGCCATACGTTATCACGATACTGGTGGGGATACAGGACATGAAAAGGTTTCTAAAAATGCCGGTTGAATGACGTAACAATCAGAGCGGCTGTTCCCACGTGTGACCGCAGTCAGAACAGACACAGACCACAATCGTCTTGTTATTGACGGTCTTGCAGTCAGTCCATTCCGTATTTTTTGATCCGCATTTCGGGCAGTTTGACATGGCTTTTCCGAATCCGTGAGTGCCACAATGCAGGCACCGGTATTATGATAATTCTGCTGACTGCCCCCGACTCCCGTTGGGATAGATCGGGAAGGAGACCAGTTACGGGGTAATGTCCAGACTCTTGCCGGGCAAAAGAACCCTCACACGGAGATCCGTTGTCCGTTCAATTCCTTTTTTCAGGGCATCCGTATCGGCAGCGATCCGGTCCCACGTATTGTAATGGATCGGGATGACCGTCTTTGCCCCGATGAAATTTGCCGCCATCATCGCCTCGGTGACACCCATCGTGTACCGTCCCCCGATCGGGAGGAGCGCGACATCCGGGTGGTAGAGATCGCCTATCAGTTTCATGTCGGAGAAGAGCCCGGTATCGCCGGCATGGTATACCCTGATCCCGTCAAGGCCAATAACAAAACCCGCCGGGGCACCTCCCGAAAAACCCATCCCCGCCTCTTCAATGGACGTGGAATGCATGGCCGGTGTCATGGTGAACGAGACCCCGTCGACAACCTGGGTGCCGCCGATATTCATGCTCTCCGCCGGGACACCGTTTGCCTTGAGATACCGTGCGATCTCGGTGATGGCAATGGTCTTCTTCCCCAGTGCCACGGCCTCTCCCATATGGTCGCTGTGCCCATGGGTGATGGCAACAAGATCGGGATTCGTAGCAGCGACACTCCCTCCTTCGATGAAGGGATCGATCAGGACTTTTTTCGAGCCTGACAGAAGTACGCAGGAATGGCCGAGCCAGGTGAGTTGCATATATGCAGATCGGATTACTCCCGAATGAATATTATCCTCTGCCCGTATGAAAAACTACAAAAAACGAGGCAGGAACGCGAGAGCACCACCACTAAAAAATATTTGGCCTTGCCGGGGAATAGCCCTTTTAGGTCACATCGATCAGTTCGGCTTCAGTGATATCGATAGAGTCCCCGAGGCTGTCAGCAGTGGCACTGCGGGTCATCTGCTCGGTGAGGTCACGGTCTTCCATAACATCGCGGATCCGGTCGATGTAGGGATCGATGGTAGGATCTTCCTGCTCCTCGATGACGTGCCGGTATTCGCGGAGGGTCGAGGGACTTACGCCAAGTTCCTCGGATACCTCTTTCATGGTCTTGCCGGATTCGACCAGTGCTTCCATCTGTGCCTTGTCAAAGGGCATCTTGAAGTCCAGTTCACGGAAGAGCTTGAGCCGGACCCGGGCGCGGGCAACGGTCTTACTCAGTTTCTCATCCCCGAGCTCGCGGGCAATCTCGGTGTCATTCTTGCTCATATAGAATGACGTGACAAGCTTGGCAAGCTGGATGGGCCGTAAAGAGGTCTTGAAGATCCCCTGTTCCGTGATCTCTCTCATGACGAGAGCGACCTCGCGTTCTATTGCATCACTGTCTCTTAACGTGCCATGGATATTCTTCATGGGCTCGACGATCTTGGTCTTGCCCGACATGGTACTGAAGAGCTTCAGAAGGTGTGCCTTGCGTTTGTCTTCGGTCATTGCATACCCCGTATTGGGATTAGGATATACAATACTTCACCAACTATTTAATGCTTCCTTTACACGTCGTTTGACCAAAAGACGTATAAATTGGTGTTAAATTGTTCCGGGCAGATAGTATCTTTTGTACTCATTCACCGGAAAAAACGCCGCTTTGTATACACACGGGTGCACTTCCGATCAATGCTGCCCGTGCACAACATGATGAAAATGGATCCGGGAGCGCATATTTTCCATCTTCCCTGTCACACACGCATCAGAGTCTTTTTGTCGCCAGTAGTGCAACAGTATGGGAACGAATGCGTGATCACCATGAGCGATGTATTTGAAAACGTGATGGAACTTGCCAAACGCCGGGGTTTCATCTGGCCAACGTCCGAATGTTACGGTGCCGTTGCGGGTTTTATCGACTACGGGCCGCTCGGCGCGATGATGAAGCGGCGGATCGAGGATATCTGGCGGGATTTTTATGTTATCCGCGAAGGATACTATGAGATCGAGTGCCCGACGATCGCGCAGGAAGCCGTCTTTATCGCATCCGGCCATGTTGCCGGGTTCGCTGACAAGATGTGCCAGTGCCCGCATTGCAAGGAATTCCTGCGGGCAGACCATGTGGCCGAAGGCGGCGGGGTCAAGAACGCCTCAACCATGAAGAACCAGGAACTCGCAGCTGCCCTTGCTACCTGCAAGTGCCTTGCCTGCGAAGAAGTGCTCGGGAATGTCGAGGTCTTCGGGTTCAACCTGATGTTCAAGACCTCGATTGGCCCGGACTCGCAACGGGTCGGCTACCTCCGCCCCGAGACCGCACAGGGTATGTTCGTTGACTTTACCCGGCTCCTCCGGTTCTACCGCGACAAGCTCCCGTTCGGCGCCGTCCAGATCGGCAAGTCCTACCGGAATGAGATCTCTCCCCGCCAGGGCATGATCCGGCTCCGCGAGTTCACGCAGGCGGAAGCAGAGATCTTCGTCCACCCGGACGAGAAGAACAAGCACCCCCGGTTCCACCGGTATGCCGATTACCGGATGCCGCTCCTCACCTGGGGTCAGCAGCAGAAGTGCGAAGAAGCGGTCACCCTCTCGATGCGGGAGGCCGTTGACAAGGGGGTTATCGCAAACGAATACCTCGCGTATTACGTGGCCCTGACCCACGAGATGCTCGTCACGATCGGGATCAAGCCCGACCGGCTCCGGTTCCGGCAGCACCTCCCCGATGAGCGTGCGCATTACGCAACGGACTGCTGGGATGCCGAGATCCACTCCGAGCGGTTCGGCTGGGTCGAAACCGTTGGTCTTGCGGACCGCACGAACTACGATCTCAATGCCCATGCAAAAGCGAGCGGAACCCCGATGACGGTCTTCATCCAGTACGCAGAGCCGAAGAAGGTCCAGCGCCGGCGGATCATCCCCAACATGGGGGTGCTCGGGAAACAGTACCGGAACAAGGCAAAAGCGATCTTCGATGCCCTTGCAGTCTCGACACCTACCGCCGATGGTGCCGATGTCGTGGTCGATGGCGAGAAGATCCACATTCCGGCAAACCTGTTCGAAGTCCGGGACGAGGTCATCGATGTGCGGGGCGAGGATATTGTCCCGCATGTGATTGAACCCTCGTATGGTATTGACCGGATGTGCTACGCGGTTCTCGAACAGGCGTATGACGAGGACACCGCAGATGGCGAAGCCCGTACCGTGATGCGGTTCTCCCCGAAGGTTGCACCGGTGCAGGTTGCGGTCTTTCCGCTGATGACCCGCGACGGGCTCGACACCATTGCTGACACCATCACCCGCACGCTCCACAAGCGGGGTATCCTCGCCGAGTACGATGACAGCGGGGCGATAGGCCGGCGCTACCGCAGGCAGGACGAGATCGGTACTCCCTTTGCCGTGACCGTGGATTACGATACGAAGGAGAACAATACCGTCACGCTCCGGGACCGGGACAGCATGAAGCAGGTGCGGATTGCTATCGATAAGCTGCCGGAGACGCTCGGTGCTCTCGTTGAAGGGAGCATTACGTTCGCATCGCTTGAGTGATATCTCAATACTTTTTTCCCATACGATTTTTCAGAGGCTAATGCTCTGAATGATAATGGGGGCTGATGCCCCCATACCCCCATTAGCGATGGACGCCGCCGCCCCCGAAGGGGCGCCCCCGCGGCGGATCAAACACCATTCAATTCACGGATCAACAATACTTTCACACCACGTATCCGACAAGGCTATGATACGACAATGAAAATGCGCTACTTATATGCCTCAATGTTCAGATGAATTCAAGATCGATGTGGTATTAGAGAGAATACGGCACCCAATGACAGCTAACGGTCACGGTTTCAGCCAACTAATTCTTTCAATATCAAACGAGGGAGAGACGATTAGTGCTTCAGAAGTAACAATGACACTAATGTTTCCGGGTCAAGTGGATAACTACATTTTACCTTTTCCAGAAGGAATTTTAACGCTAAAAAAAGGTCATCCGGTTGTCTTCGACTCGCTACCAACATCTCTGACGAGGGGTTCTAGAGCAGTGATCGTTCTCACGAGGAATACCGATGGCAAAGAGATAGCACGAGAAGATATCCGCGATATTCCGTAAAAAATCAATCGAACTAAGTGATTCAAATGCCGTTAATGGGACATCTTCCGAAGAATGAAGGTTTACACATTCATACAGAACGAGTTGAACGATGGTATAACCGAATATGTGAATTGGATTCCGGTGAACAAAAAGGACCAATTTCTCTTGAAATGAGCGTCGATGAATTTCTTGTTTTTTTCATCTTCTGTTATCACCTAATGGACTACATCATTAAGGAAACAGATATTCCCAGACGGGAGATTGAGGCATTTATTAATCAAACACCTTCACTCTCAATTTGCGCCGATATCGCTAACGGTACGAAGCATTTTGGAATCGATGATAAACGAAACCCGAGAAGTGGTGAAGATTTCAGAATGCGTGAATATGTGACAGTATCGGGAGAGAAAGTCGGACTGGGACTATTAATAACTTTAGAGAATGGAAATCAGATGAAAGTGATCGATTTGGCAAAAGAATGTATAGAGCAGTGGGTAGCGTTTCTATCATCACATCTTCCAAAATCTCTGTAACAAAAAAAGGGGTTCAAATATTTTTTGTCGCGGACTTTGGTAGACGTTGACAAAGTGACGCCATCAACTATCCCTTAATCCAAGAGGTAATTGCCCCGCTGTGCCTCGGAGAGGCCCTGAGGCGGGGAGCCCTCATTATTCCAGAGTGTGACAACCGTAAAGTCTTGAATTCTTTTCCCGCTCACAATTTCCTATATTACCCAAGCACACCAAATCTCTCACCAGTTACATGACCTTCATCAGCCACCCCATGGTGAAACCGGACTCGATTGAGAAGCGGGAGTACCAGCTCTCGGTCGCGATGAAGGCGCTCGACGGGAACACGATGGTTATTCTCCCGACCGGGCTTGGCAAGACCGCCGTTGCCCTGCTTGTAGCCGCGTCCCGGCTCTACAACGAAGGAGGCCGGGTGCTCATGCTCGCCCCGACAAAACCGCTCGTGGAGCAGCACCTACGCTATTTCGAGCGCTACCTGCTTGCCAAGAGCCCCGAAGGTTCAGAGGCCTCGCCGTTTGTCATGTTCACCGGCGAGGCCCCTCCGGATGAGCGGACTGCCGACTGGAACCGGGCTTCCGTTATCCTCGCCACCCCCCAGGTGATCAAGAACGATCTCATTGCCGGGCGCTACACCCTCGCGGATGTCTCCCTGCTCATCGTGGACGAGTGCCACCGGGCCGTGGGGAATTATGCCTATGTCTTCCTCGCCCAGCGCTACCTTGCAACTGCCGACAAACCACTCCTTCTCGCCATGACCGCATCCCCCGGGGGAGTGCAGGAGAAGGTGCAGGAGGTCTGCGCAAACCTCGGGATAGAACATGTCGAGACCCGCACCGAGAACGACCCGGATGTCAGGCCGTACGTCTTCGAACGCGATCTCGATTACATCCCGATCGATCTCCCGCCGGATCTCAAGGCTGCGATCCAGACCATCAACAGCCTCATCGAGGACCGCCTGGCCCTGCTCGCTTCGCTCCACTTCACCGTGCCGAAACGCGAGAAACTCAGCATGAAGGAGCTCAACGCGATCAATGCCCAGATCCAGCAGCGGATCGCAAACCGCGATCCTGCGGGATACTCCGCGGCATCCGTATACGCGGAGTGCATGAAACTGAAGCACGCGGTCACCCTTGCCGAATCGCAGGGGAGCGAGGTGCTCAAAGGATATCTTGCGAAGCTCGTTGCCGAAGGCACGGGTCCGGGGGGCAGCAAGGCAAGCCAGCGCCTTGCACAGGATGCATCGTTCCGCGAACTCTTCGCCCGATCCGTTGAGTGGACGCACGAGCTCCACCCGAAACCCGGGGTAGTTCTCGGCCTTGTTCGCGAACAGCTCGAAGCATCACCGGACAGCCGGATCATCCTCTTCGCCACGTACCGGGACACCGTGCAGCTCCTCGTGGATTTCCTTGCGAAACACGGGATCGTGAGCGAGCGTTTCGTCGGGCAGGCGACGAAGGATGCGGAGAAAGGGCTCTCCCAGAAGAAGCAGATCGCGGCCCTGACCCGGTTCCGCGAAGGGGAGTTCAAAGTGCTCGTCGCAACCTCTGTCGGAGAAGAAGGACTGGATGTCCCCTCAACCGATCTCGTGATCTTTTACGAAGCGGTCCCCTCCGAGATCCGCTCCATCCAGCGCAAGGGCCGGACGGGACGCTCGGGTGCGGGAAGAGTTGTCGTACTCGTAACCAGGGGAACCTCCGATGAGGTCTTCAGCCATGTCAGCGTGACAAAGGAGAAGATGATGCACAAGAGCATGCGGACGATTGGCAATTCGCTTGCATCCGTGCCAAAACCGCTTCCTTCTGAACAGGCCAGTATCGGGGAGTTCGCCGTGCCGGGGCCGAAGATCGTGATCGACGACCGCGAGACCTCGTCGAAAGTGGTCGAGGTCCTCTCTGGTATGGACATGATGATCCGGCTCGAACGCCTCCCCCATGGGGATTATGCTATCGGCGACCGGATCCTCATCGAGCGTAAGACCGCACGGGACTTTGTGGACACGCTCATCGAACGCGACCTCCTCGGGCAGCTCAAGGTGATGGCCGAGGCAGTGCCGCGACCGGTCCTGATCATCGAAGGTGGCGATCTCTTCACCCAGCGGGACATCCACCCGAATGCAATCCGCGGCGTGCTTGCCGCGATCACGGTTGACATGGGAATCTCCCTGATCTACACAAAGGACGAGCAGGACACCGCCCAGATGCTCTTCGTCCTGGCAAAACGTGAGGAGAGCGAACGGGGCGAGCGCAAGGTCCACCCGCACAAGTCCTACCGCTCCCAGAAGGAGGAGCAGGAATACATCATTTCCGCTTTCCCGGAGATCGGGATGAAGAATGCCCGGCTGCTGCTTTCGCACTTCGGTTCGGTGCAGGCGATTGTGAACGCATCGCAGGGGGAACTTGCTGCGGTGAAGGGGATTGGGGAGAAGACCGCGGAGAAGATATTCGAGATCTGCCGGAAGGAATACACCTGAATAAAAATGGAGGGGGGGTCTCCACCATACCCCCCTCCACTTTTTTTCAAAACACAGGAGACCTCCCCTGATCATTTCTGGGTAGCCCTTCCACAACCCTCTCGCACCGGAAGCATACTGAAATGGATGTGGAATTTGGTGTGCAATATTGCGTACATCCCACTTTTGGAGAGGGGGGTCTCCACCATACCCCCCCTCCATATTTTTTTAAAACACAAGAGACCCCCACCTGCATGGGGGTGGGAGGGTATCCGCGAGACCCCTCCCCCCTTTGGCTGGATCAGATCCCCCTGATCATTTCTGGGTAGTCCTTCCACAACCCACTCACACCGGAAACATACTGAAATGGATGCAGAATTTGGTGTGCAATACTGCGTACATCCCACGTTTGGAGAGGGGGGTCTGCGGCAGACCCCCCCCACCTTAACCGATAATTTTCCCGCTCCGGTCCTTCACTGACACCAAAAAGATCCCGGCTGCTGCCAGAGCAAGCACAAATCCTGCAAAGAAACCCGAGGAATAACCGGCAAGCGAAATGATGATACCGGTGACGAGCGGCCCGGCCGAATGCCCGATATCCATGATGGCCGAGAGGGCTCCCATCGAGGCGCCGATCTCCTCTTTTTTTGCAACATCGGCAATGTAGGCGCTGGTCGCCACGGTGGACAACGACATCCCGAGCCCGAACGCGGCACTCACGGCAAGAATCATCACAAAGCCCGTAACAACGGGGACCGCAGCAACCGAACCTCCCGTAACGAGGAGACCGACAATAATCTGGTAACGTTTGTCGACACGGTCCGCGATCCTGCCAAAGAATGGCTTTGTTGCGGCGATGATCAAAACCTGGACTGCAAAGATGACGCCGATCTGCCAGGCTTCGAAGTGAAGGGAGAAGAGATAGACCGGCAGGAAGGTCTCAAAGGCACCGAAGGCAAAGTAGGTCGCCATGTCAGCCATCGCGGTCGCCCTCAGGCTCCGGTTGGCAACGAATGTGACGAGGCTCTCTTTGAACACCGAAAAACCCGGGAGATCCAGCAAGCCGGGCTTCTCCTCGCGGTACCGGAGGATCAGGTACATTACGGGAACCGCAGCAAGAGCCGCGACAATGTATACCATCCGGTACGGGAAAAGGCCGGGCATGAACATGAAAACCGAGAGGATGATACCTCCCGCAAGAGGGGCGAGTGTCCGGCCGATGAGAGTTGCAGAAGAATACCTGCCGAGCATCTCGCCCTTTGTTGCCGGGAACCGTTCGGCAATGATGGCGGAGACAACGGGTCCGAGAATTGCAGTGGCCGTGCCGTGGAAAAACCGGATCGGGATCAGCCAGAGCGGGTCGGTGATGAGGAGATACAACAAGGGTGCTGTCAGGAAGACCAGGCCGGCAATGACCAGCAGGCGCCGTCTCCCGAGGCGATCCGATATTACACCTACAGGAAAAGAGAACAGGATGCCGGCGAGCGGGGAAACAGCAGCGATGAGACCAAGAAGCGTATCCCCGCCGCCAAGTGCCTGGACAAAGAGGGGGAGCACGGGATTTTTCGAGAGGGTGGTCGAGAAGATCGCAAAGAACCCGATCAGGGAGAGATAGAACACCAGGATACGATCAGGCCTTGATCGCACATCCGTCACGTTCTGATCCAGGGGCATGTACAAGTCAGTTCCGGGGGTCATGGATTAAAAACCAGCGATACCGGATGCAATCCGGGCCCTGCCGCAACCATCCCCGCTCTGGCGGTAGCCCGGACCGGGAATCCTGCGGGTGAAATCACCGACAACGGGGAACTTTAAAGAAACGGGAAAAAAGCAAAAGGGTACAGGGAATATCCCTATAACCTGCACAGAATCTCGAGCGACTCGGTCCCGGCCTTCACGGCTTGCATAAGGGCAAGGACATTCTCCGGATCCTTCTCATTGTGGATCCGCTCGCAGAGCGCGTGGATCGTCATTGCGATCTCTTCTGCAAGGAGCCCGCCCTCTTCGTCGCCGCAGGTGCAGGTATCCTCATCGTGATCCACGCCGCATCCACACTCATCGTCGTGTTCGTGGTGATGCGTCCCGTGCTCTTCCCCGCACCCGCAGCCGTGTTCATGGCCGGCATGTGCATGCGCAACGGGCGCCGCCGCTTTCTTTGCATTTTCATTCTCTGCACAGACGATACAGAGTGTCTTGCCCTTGACTTCAAAGAGCGGGCACCCGCAGGTCTTGCAGCTCTTTTCGAGCATTTTTCCTCCCTTGAGGAGGCATTCAGCCATAATTTCGTCTTCTTTTCGTGAAGTCATCAGGTCACCGTCTGATTGTTATTTAAACTATATATGCCGGTTCCGCATATTAACTACAGGTACAAGGTAGGCACTACCATGGCAAATGCAGAAAAAACAATGGAAAACTGTATCCTGATGCTGCAGCACATTCAGGAGGACAGTTCAATACCGAGAAATATCCGGCGGGTCGCCGATGAGACAAGGGTGCTGCTCCAAAACAACACCAAGGCAATGGGGCTGCGCGCCGCAGAAGCCATCTCGAAAATCGATGAAATTTCCAATGATCCCAATATGCCCATCCATGCGCGGACCCGGATCTGGGAGCTCGTGTCGCAGCTGGAGACCATCCCGCTGGACTAAAAAAGAATAGTATCCTCTTTTTCGCATATCTTCCTCCATTACCGGTTCGGGGATTCTGGACGCGTGCATGTACGGGGAGATCGCTCAATCGTTCTTCTTCAGGGTATCCTTGATCTCACGTATCGTTGTCAGCATCTCTTCGGAGTAGGGCGCGACACGGTAGTTCAGGTTATTCTCGATCTGCCAGAACCCGCTCTTCTCATCGAAGTGCCCGATGATATAACAGATGATGATGTAGCAGGGCACCGAGAGGACGATAACCTCGGGAAGGTTCAACCCGAAATGGATGAGGAAGAAGTCCTCAAAGAGTTTCGCGTTCGCGGTGATGATACCGAAGTTTAGCACGATCTGGGTCCAGGAAGATCCCCGGGCATAGCGCTGTTTGAAGAGGGCGAGGGTGTAAAGGAGCCCGCGTTTTTCAGTCATAGGTACATCTCTTGAATGGGGCAAGATATGCTTTCTCTGCTATTGACCAGCTCGGCTTCGCATGTTTTCGACCACGATTCCAGCGATGGTGAAGAGCAGCAGCAATATACGATCATTTCTGTTTTTTCGATGCCGGCTGCCCCGGCTCCTCGCTCTGGCGGGCCGGGCAGAAGTTGCAGATGGAATAGAAGATCTCTTTTTCCTTGTCCCGGATCAGGCAATAGTACTCACTGCCCCGCTGCTCCACCCTGAACCCGCCGGGGAACGGCATGCCCACCGGGTGACCCGGCTCCTCAAGGACGAACATGGTGAACGCGGCGATCAGGTAATAGAAGAGCCGGTTCTTCGGGTTCCGGAAATAGGGATTGCGCTCGCTGGTATCATCCCACGCGAGGCTGCCCTCCGGCAGCATACTGCAGAATTTATCGAACCGTTCCCGATCGTGGATGGGATCTGTCATACGGTCATATTCCCCTTTGTGATACAGGGAGAGCAGGCGGTGATGCTGCCCGAAGAGCTGGTTACGGAAATGGGGGGCAACGGCTTCCCGGTAGGGGGAGGGCAGGTTCTCGATCTCGGCATTGAGCCTTCCGCCGATGATCTGGAGATCAAAAAGGGAATAGACCTGCACCTCGCGGGAGAGAATGATACCCAGCTCGCCCCGGGTCCGGGCGGACTGGATCATCTCTGCGATCCGGCGAATCCCTCCGCCGACCTGTGCAGGATCGGCATCTCCATATCCGGCAATTATTTCTTCGCCTCCCATACGGTCCGGCCTCGTTGTATATCTCTTGCCCGGGCACCAGAAATAGGTTTAGGGTTTTACGACGGCCCTGGTATCCCCTTAAGGGACTGGAAGAGCACTGAAAATGTTAATGCCCGGGGACATACTATATGATCCTGATTCATGGACATCCTCTCCATCGTGCTGATCATAGGCGGCCTGTGCCTGTTCGAGACCATCACCAGCATAGACAATGCCATCATCAACGCGGAGGTGCTCTCCACGATGAGCGAGCGTGCAAAACGCTGGTTTCTCCTCTGGGGCCTGGTCTTTGCGGTCTTTGCGGTCCGCGGTCTTCTCCCATGGCTGATCGTCTGGCTCTCGGCTCCCTCCCTTGGCCCCATCGGTGCACTGACGGCAACGTTCTCCAGTGATCCGCTGGTGATTGCAGCCATCGAGCAGTCCGCACCCATTCTGCTGATGGGCGGGGGCACGTTCCTCATATTCCTCTTCTTCCACTGGCTCTTTTTAGAGGACAAAAACTTCGGGCTCAAGGGTGAGCGGTTCTTTTCATCCAAGGGTGTCTGGTTCTTTGCGGTTGTATCCATCATCCTTGCCGCTCTGGTCTGGGTTGCCCTTGACTATAACACGATGGTTGCATTCGGGGCGGTGGTCGGGTCCACTGCCTTCTTCATTGTCCACGGCTTCCGGCAGAATGCCGAGCAGGCCGAGAAGAAGATGCTCCATGGCAACATGACGGACTTGAGCAAGATCTTTTACCTCGAAGTGATCGATGCAACGTTCTCCATCGACGGGGTTGTCGGGGCATTTGCGTTCACGATGGCAGTCCCCCTGATCCTGATCGGAAACGGCCTGGGAGCGTTCGTAGTCAGGGAACTGACCATCAGGAATGTCGAGAACATCAAGAAGTACCTCTACCTCAAGAACGGCGCCATGTATTCCATCTTCTTCCTCGGGATCATCATGATCATGGACAGTTTCGGCATTGCCATCCCGTTCTGGGTATCCCCGATCATCACCTTTGGCATCGTCGGATTTTTCTTCGCAAAGTCCATACGGGCAATCCCGAAGAGTGCCTGAAAAGGACCATAAAAAAGGGTCGCACGGTTTATTTAAGAAGGGAACCCAGGAGGATTCCCGTTCCCCGCACTGCAGCGGGTCACCGGACGCCGGGGGATGATTCTGCGGTAATCCAGCCGTTGAGGATGATCCCGTCAATGACCGGGTTCCCGTACAGGTTGCTGATGATCCCTTCCATGCACGATGAGGTTCCATCCGGTTTCTTCATATGCAGCCGGATCGGTTTTACCATGCAGGGGTTCTCGAGGATCTCTTCAATGATCCTCTCCAGTGCCGGTACATCGCTCTCCATGACCAGGCTCGCGAACGGTTTTCCCGCAAGGGCCTCCGGGCCAAAGCCAAGGGTTCTGGTGATCGACGGACTCTCGTGCCGGATCGTCCCGTCCTTGTCCAGGATGGCAATAATGTCGGACGTATCCTCAATCAATGACCGGAAGAACTCCGCGTTCTGCCGCGACTGTTCCTCATTTTTCTTCTTTGCCGTCACGTTCCTGATCGAAACGGCAAAGAGCACTACGTCCCCCTCGGGATTGGTGACCGGGTAGATGGAGGTATCGAACCAGTTGTTCCTGAACTCTTCCTGGAAATGGACCGGTTTTCTCTGGGTCCGGTTCAGGTTCCACGCTGCCATGCGGGGCGACAGAACCCCGTGCACCACCAGATCCGAGATATCCGTCCCGATAAAATCGTGGACGCTCTTATTGGCCTGTTTTGCCAGCGAGGTGTTTGCCGCAAGAAACCTGCCGGTTGTGTCGATCAGGAACAGGAAATCCTCGGTTGCATTGAGCAGCACGCGGGTGGTCTCCTCACTGATGCGCAGCGCGTGTTCCATGGCGAATTTATAGAGCGCCATCTCGATGGTGGTCTTCAGTTCCAGTTCCCGGAACGGCTTGAGAATATACCCGAACGGCTCGGTGAGCTTGGCCTTTGCAAGGAAACTGTCGTCACTGTAGGCCGTAAGATAGACCACCGGGATCCGGAACTGTTTTTTTATCTCTTCGGCAGCCTCGATACCGTTCATCTTGCCGGCCAGCATGATATCCATCAGGATAAGGTCAGGGTGCAGTTCCCCGGCCTTGCGTACGGCCAGTTCACCCGTGGTTGCGATAGCGCAGACGGAATAGCCCATCTCGATCAGGCTCTTCCGGATATCCATGCTGGTAACGGCCTCGTCTTCAACAATCAGGATAGTTGCATCACTCATAATTGATCCCCCCCGGCGGGTTCCGTGGAAAACCCGATCCGGAATTCTGTTCCACCCGTCCGATCCAGTACGATCGAGCCAAGGATCTGCCCGACGAGCGAGTTCACAAGCTGAAGCCCCAGCGTCTCGATGTTATCAAGGTCGATCTCGCCGGGAAGCCCGACCCCGTTATCCCGGACAACCAGGGAATACTCAAGGCGGGTCTTTTTCAGTTCCACCGTGATCACCCCTTTCCGCTCTCCCGGAAACGCATATTTCAGGGAATTTGAGAGGAGCTCGTTGATGATCAGGCTGATGGGGATGGCCTTGCTGATGGGCAGGACAATATTGTCCGCATGGATCACGATCTGGATCTTTCCCCGGGGAACACCATACGACTGGAGCAGGTTCTCCGAGATCTTTTTGAGGTAATCGGAATAATCGATCTCGGAAAAACTCTTGGACTGGTAGAGTTTCTCGTGGACAAGGGCAATGGACATGACACGGGTCTGGCTCTCCAGAAGCGCATCCCGGCTCTTCTCATCCTTCATCAGCTTGACCTGGAGGTTGAGGAGGCTGGAGATCACCTGCATGTTGTTCTTGACCCGGTGATGGATCTCTTTTAAGAGGATCTCTTTCTCTTTTAAGGAGGCGTCCACCTTGTTCTGGAGGTTCTTGCGTTCGGTGATGTCCCGGGCGATCCCGGAATATCCGGAATAATCCCCGTGTTTATCGTACGTCGGGGTGGCGTTAATCTCGTAGATTGTGCCCTTGCCGGGTAGAGTCATGGGTAATTCGAGTTCAAACCCCGAGACCTGCCCGTGGGTGGGCAGCATCGGGTCAAGATAGTTCCTGATCGTTTCCAGGTAGGGGAGTGGCGCCAGGTCATAGACATTGATTTTTTGGAAATTATCCTGGTCAACCCCCATATCTGTCAGCACGTGCGGGCTGATATAGGTGAGATGGCCGTTCTGGTCGATATGGAAGACAATATCTCCCAGTTGTTCCACGAGGGAGCGGTATTTCTCCTCGCTTGCGGTAAGTGCCTCCATAACACGATTGCGTTCCGCGATCTCGGTCTGGAGACTGGCGGTGAGCGTGCTCAGTTCGCGGGTCCTGTCCTGAACCTTCTGCTCCATGTCGGTATAGGCCATCTGGAGAGCGTCCTCGGCCCGTTTCCGGTCCGTGATATCGACCACGAGAGTGATGACCGCATCCTTGCCGAAATAGGTGCCCTTGTACAGCCGCACATCGGCAAGGAAGATATCCCCGGTCTCCCGCTGTGCCCAGAACTCGAACTGCTGCGGGCCTTCAGTGAACGCCTTGTCCACGATCTCCCTGATATGTGCCAGGTCGTTTTTGCCCGGGGCGGAAATCCGGTCAAGGATATCCCCGGAAAAGAACTCATGGGGATAGCCAAACATCTCACCGGCTCCCGGGTTTGCGTCAAGGAACAATCCCTTTGCATCAAGAATCCAGATCCCATCCTTGACCGCGTTGAACAGCCCGTGATAACTGGTCTCGCTCTGCCGCAATGCTTCCTCTTTCTGTTTTCGTTCTGTCAGGTCGATGATCACGCCGCGGAACCCGGAAAAGATGCCGGTATTCGCATCAACGATGGCACTTGCCCGGATCATTGCCGGAAAACGGCTCCCGTCCTTCCGCATCAGGGTGTATTCCTGAGGACCACGCTCTTCGCCGGCAAAGAGTTTCAGCAGGCTCTCCTTTGCAGTCAGGCATTCCTCCGGGGCAACGAATGAAAACACGCTGATGCCTGCCTCGACATCGGACGGGTCAATACCGAACGTCGGGTAAGTGAGGCGGTTGGCAAACCTTACGTTTTCCTGGCGATCGGCCTCGAAAACCATGACCGGCAGGAAATCCGCAAGGGTCCGGTACTTCTCCTCGCTTGCGATGAGCGCCTTCTCGGCCCGGTGCCGGGTGACGGTTTGTTCGATCTTGTGGGTGAGATCGAGGAGCATGGCTTTCGGGTTGCCGCCCTTGGCCAGGTACGAGTCGGCACCGGCATTGTAGGCTTCGATCACCGCATCCTCCCGTCCTTTCCCGGTAAAGATGATGAACGGGATGGTGTTCCCGCTCTCCCGCAGGTGCTTTAAAAGGGCGATGCCATCCATTTCCGGCATCTGGTAGTCGGAGACAATGATATCATAGGAACGTTTTTTGAGTTTTTCCAGCGCCTCCTTTGCGCTTCCGGCTGTATCAACAGTAATGTGGCCCCGTTTCTCAAGAGATATTTTCGTAGGTTCGTGAAGGACGGGTTCGTCATCAACGTACAGGACAGCAATGGCAGGGCGATCATTTCCCTTTGCGGCAGTATACCGGTGACTGCCTATAGTTGTGGGAGTATATCCTTGCTCTCTCCTGCCATTGTTATCCATCAGACGATCCCCCAAGGTATATGAATAAAACAGCCGATATCCTTAAATAATTTATTTATTGCGCTAAAATACCGAAGATACCGGAACGGGGATTGACTGGGGTGACATGGCCACCGGATTGTAAAAAAGAAGATTATGCCGGCAGCATGCCCTCTTTCTGCGTAGGGATCGTAGATGGCCGCTGGTAGATCAGCACGTTCTGGTTTTTATCCGTGAGGCTCAACTGGGTTCCGTCCACGACATAAGCACTCGTCTGTGTCAGCATCCCGAGGTAGGTTGATTCCTGCTGCGAAGTAGTAGCACAACTCATCTTGGTAGATGTCAGAGGCCCGATGGTCAGCCCGCTTCCCTTGGCCGTGGTTGTGCCGGTCAGGATGTAGGGGCCGTTGTAATTGTTGCAGCCACCGTTGCCATAGACATTGCCGTCACTGCTGAACGTCAGGGTGATTGCGGTAGTCGGATGCGTGACGGCAGATCCGTCCTGGACTGCCATCGTGGTCAGCGTCCAGTCGCCGGCAAGTTCTGAGGGTAATGCCGGTGCGGCGCTGGTTGTCGAGGTCACTATCGGTGCGGGCGCGGCTGTGGTCGCGGTAACCACCGGTGTTGTTGATGCAGGGGACTGGGTGGTACACCCGGCAACCATGACCGCAAGAACAGCAAGAGCAGTTATTCCCAAGGTGAACAGTTTCATATCCGGAATTGTGGCTTGTTTGTATTTAATCACCACGAGCCGCTCTTCCCTTGTCAGGGCCCCGGGCTCTCATCGGCTCCCGTATGCCCGCACGTGTTTCGCTGCATGGGTATAGGGTGCGAAGCGATCGTCCCCTTCATCATACATCCCCTTATCCTCCCGGAGGTACACGGCCCGGTCATCGCCGACCGGGCAGACCTTGATGCAGATACCACACGGGGAGATGAACCGCTTGCTCAGGGCTTCCGACCGGGTAGCACAGGCCTTCTTGTCGGTCAGGCCAGCGGGGTAATCCTCCCGGCCAATGGCATGGACCGGACAGGAGTCCACGCACCGCATGCACCGGATGCAGAGCGGTTCGCTGATGACGGGGTCCGGGGGAAGGTCTGCTGCGGTAAATATCGTTGCAAACCTCACCCGTGGGCCATAGGCCGGGGTGAGGAGGGTGTTGTTGATGCCGAACGTACCAAGGCCGGCGAGATACGCGGCATGGCGGTGGGAGAAGAAGGCCACTGGTTTCTCCCTGAGGATCGCAATCGAGCCATAGCCGTCACGGGGAACGGCAACTGAGGGGAAACCCTGGCCGGTGAGGAAGCTCGCAATCCGGTACGCATTCTGGTCAAGCAGGGCATTGACCGTGCGGTACAGTTCATAGTACCAGATCGAGGGGGCGGTATCCACCACCGGCAGGCTGACCGGCATACCGATGACAATCGCAGACTTTGCTTCCGGGTAGATCGCACGTGGCCGGAACTCCTCCGGCACCCAGGGTTCAAACAGGGGCTGGTCCCACCGCTCCACCGGAGTACAACCCACGAGCGGGATGTCGAGTTCTGCGCACTTCCTGACAATCTCCTGCTTCAGGCTCGTACCGGACATGGTTATTCACCAGTGATCGTGCAGGTTACCGTTCTCGTGCGGCCTGCATTGGTGTCCAGCTCAAGGAGCACGACCTGCTGCCAGGTCCCGCAGAGCAGTTCTCCGTTGCCCACCGGTACCGTGAGGGATGGACCCACGAGCGCCGCCTTGACATGGGATCTCCCGTTCCCGTCACCCCACCGGGTATTATGCGCGTACGGGAGATCATCGGGAGCCAGAACCGACAGGGCACGCTGCATGTCTGCAAGAACGCCTTTTTCAAATTCAATGGTCGTGAGAGCAGCAGTCGAGTGCTGTACGAACAGGTGGACAAGACCGTCCCTGATCCCGCTCTCCCTGACCGCTTTCCTGACCTCTTCAGTCAGATCGATGATATCCCCTTCGCGGGCGGTGGTCACCCGCAATTCTTTCCGGTACATACGCTTCCTGTCAGGGATATCGGGCGCCGGAGGGATAAAGGATATGGGAAGGAATGGGGCGGGGGAACGGGAGAATGGGGATAGAATCTTCCATGAACAACCCGGATTATCTGATACAGGGATGCAAAAGAGAATTTATTGTAGCGGTTCGTGAAATAGTACCTGAACAGGAATCCTGAGGTTGTCAGACTGGATTATGTACATGGGTATGAGAGATGACGCATTACCTGATTGATATCCGGCTGATGGGATCGGTTAAGCGCCAGATTCACACATTGAGTAACCGGTTGGCGGAAAAATTCAGTCTCGGCAGCAAACTGGTGATCCCGCACATCACCCTTGCCGGGCCATTCGCAACAGAGAATGAAGAAAAACTTGCTGAGGATTTTGCAAGGATTTGTACGAACCAGACAACGATTCCACAATACCATGTGGGGAATTACGGGTTTTTCAATGATACGCGAGTTGTCTTTGTCACCATCACCCCTGATGAAACCTTAAAACAGTTCCGGTACCAGGTATCCCGGACAATTGCCCCGTATTGCACCTTACGGCGCTATGACCTGGATTCTGCCGAGGACTTCCGGTTCCATGCAACACTCGCCATGAAACTTGACTGGCTCACGTTCCAGAGGATAAAATGGTATTTCCGGAACCAGGACCCTGTCATCTACCGGCACCACCCGATCCGGGCTACCCTGCTCCGGAATTCGCGGATTGTGTGCGAGTATGATTTTATCCAAGGGAGGATGCTGACCCGGGCTCAGGCCATGAGCAAGGCGACACAGATGCGGGATTTTGATATTCTCAAGTCATGGGATGACGGGAGCTGGGAATGATGAGATCTCGTGCGGTTCCGGGAGTCCCCGGGTTTTTATTGTAAACGTAAACAGTGTATAATTTAAAAAAGGGTTATTCTTCCGGTTTTTCCGGTTCGCCGTTTGCGATTCCCGCGGACATCTCCTCCGGGACGATCGCAATACCCACGATCTTGTCCTTTTCGTCGAGCCGCATCACCCGGACCCCTTTGGTGCCCCGGCCGATGATCCGGAACTCGCTGACAGGAGTCCGGATGACGATACCGGATGCGGTCATGGCAATGATCTCGTCCGTGTCGGAGACCGCCCGTGACTCGATCACGACGGCATCGCGTTCGAGCAGCATGTTTCTGACACCCATCGTGCCCCGGCCATGCCCGCGGAACTCGTCAAACTCGCTCCTCTTGCCAAACCCGACATCCGAGATGGTGAGGAGGTGGTCTTTTGCCAGGAGCGTGACTGCAACGATCGTGTCATCGCCCTTGAGCTTCATACCCCGGACACCTTGAGCGTTCCGGCCGACTGTCCTCACCGTCTCCTCGTGGAACCGGAGGCTCTGGCCGAACCGGGTGGTCAGGATCAGTTCGTTGTTGCCATTCGTCAGGATTACATCAACAAGACGGTCGTTCTCCTTGAGTTTGATCGCGTTGGTCCCGGTGGAACGGGGATTGTTGAATTCGTCGAGGTGGACCTTGATCGCCTGGCCGAGTTTCGTAGCGAAGAGGAGGAACTGGTCTTCCCGGAATTCCCTGATCGGGAGAACCGTCGTGACGATCTCGTCCTTGAGGTTAAGGAGGTTGACAAGCGGTTTTCCCTTGGCAATCCGCGAGCTCTCGGGGATCTGGTACACCTTGAGCCAGTAGATCCGGCCGATATTGGTGAAACAGAGGAGGTAATCCTTCATGCTGGCCGTGAAAACCGAGTCCACAACGTCCTCCTCCTTGGTGGTCATACCGGTGATGCCATGGCCCCCGCGGCGCTGCTTGCGGTAGGTGTCGATGTCCATGCGCTTGATGTAATTCGCCGTGGTGATCGAGACCAGGACCGGCTTATCCTCGATGAGATCCTCGGTGGAGAGCTCGCTTGTGTCGAGCGCAATCTGGGTCCGGCGCTTGTCGCCGAACTTGCTCGCGATCTCATTCGTCTCGCGCCGGATCTCGTCCTTGATGTTTGCCTCGCTCTCAAGGATCTTCTCAAGGTGTTCGATCTCTGCCTGGAGCCCGGTCTTCTCGTCCGTGATCTTCTGCTGTTCGAGCGCTGCGAGACGGCGCAGCTGCATCTGGAGGATCGCGTTGGCCTGGGGCTCATCAAGCCCGAACCCTGCAATCAGGGCATTCCGGGCATTGTCAACGGTATCGGACGCACGGATGGCCTTGATGACCTCGTCAATCCGGTTAAGGGCGATTAAGAGACCGTTTAAGATGTGGACCTTATCCTGTGCTTTCTTCAGGTCGAACTCGGACCTGCGCCGGATCACCTCGATCCGGTGCTGGACGAAGTGCCCGAGCAGGGCATGCAGGTTGAGGATCTTCGGCTGACCGTCGACAATCGCAAGGTTGGATGTCCAGAAACTGGATTCGAGTGCCGTGTTCTTGTAGAGATTGTTGAGGATGACCGGCGCCATCGTGCCCTTGCGGAGTTCGAAGACGACACGTATACCCTCCTTGTCGGACTCGTCGCGGATGTCGGAGATCCCATCGATCCGCTTGTCCTTCACCATCTCCGCGATTCCGGTGATCCACTGCGCTTTGTTTACCTGGTACGGGAGTTCGGTAACGATGATCCGGTCGCCCCGGTTCCCTCCTTCCGACTCCTCGATCTCCGCGACACCGCGGACAATCACGCGGCCCTGGCCGGTGGAGTAGATGTTCTTGACACCTTCGACACCCATCAGGATACCACCGGTCGGGAAATCCGGGCCGGGCATGATCCGCAGAAGGTCTTCGACCGGGACCTCCGGGTTGTCGAGATAGGCCGAGACTGCTGTGCAGACCTCTTTTAAGTTGTGCGGGGGCATCTTCGTTGCCATACCGACCGCGATACCGTCCGTGCCGTTGACGAGCAGGTTCGGGATCTTGGCCGGGAGCACGGTGGGCTCCTGCAGTGACTCATCATAGTTCGGCTGGAACTTCACGGTGTCCTTGTCAAGATCTTCGAGAAGCGCTTCTGCGTACGGGAAGAGCCGCACTTCGGTGTACCTGCTCGCTGCCGCAGAATCACCGTCAATGGAGCCGAAGTTACCCTGCCCCTGCACCAGCATGTGGCGGTACGAGAACGGCTGGGCCATCTTGACAATGGTATCATAGATGGATGAATCGCCGTGCGGGTGGTACTTACCCATCACGTCACCGACCACCCTCGCGCTCTTTCTGGTGGGCTTATCACTCGTGTTGCCCATGTCCCACATGCCGTAGAGCGAGCGGCGGTGAACGGGCTTGAGACCATCGCGGACGTCTGGGATGGCACGGCTGATGATGACCGACATCGCGTAGTTGATGAACGAGGTCTTCATCTCGTGTTCGATACTGATAGGCTCGGTACGGTGGGTCACAACGGGCTCGGGGGCCGGCGTTTTCTTATCAGATGTCAAGGTTGGTCACCTCCTTGGCATGACGGATGATGAAATTCTTCCGTATCTCCACATCTCTTCCCATCAGGGTCTTGAAGATCTCGTTTGCTTCATAAGCATCCTCGATATTCACCTGCCGGAAGATCCGGTGGGCGGGGTCCATGGTCGTGTCCCAGAGCTGCTGGGCGTTCATTTCACCAAGACCCTTGTACCGCTGGACGGAGACTCCCTTATCTCCCATGGCAGCGGAGACCTGTTGCATCTCCTCCTCCTTGTACACGTACTTCTCCTCTTTTCCCTTTGCGATGCGGAAGAGAGGTGGCTGGGCGATGTAGATGTACCCGGCCTCGATGAGTTTGAGCATGTAACGGTAGAAGAACGTGAGGAGAAGCGTCCGGATATGGGCGCCATCCACATCGGCATCGGTCATGATCACGATGTGATGATACCGTGCCCGCTCGATATCGAACTTATCCCCGACTCCGGTCCCGATGGCAGAGAGAAGCGTCTGGATTTCGGCGTTCTTTAAGATCTGGTGTTCGCCAGCCTTCTCGACGTTGAGAATCTTACCTCTCAGGGGAAGGATAGCCTGGAACTTCCTGTCCCGGCCCTGTTTGGCAGAACCACCTGCAGAATCTCCCTCCACAATGTAAATCTCGGATTTGGCCGGGTCACGCTCGGAACAGTCGGCAAGTTTGCCGGGCAGGCCGGAACTCTCAAGGGTACTCTTGCGCCGGGCAAGATCGCGTGCGTTCCGGGCAGCCTCGCGGGCTTTTGCAGCGGAGAGCGCCTTCTCGATGATGGTCTTGAGCACAACCGGGTTCTCGTCAAAATATTCGCTGAGTGCCGCATACACGAGCGAATCGACTATTCCCTTAACACTGCTGTTGCCAAGGCGCATCTTGGTCTGCCCCTCGAACTGGGGGTTTGCCATCTTGACGGAGACCACGGAGGTGAGTCCTTCACGGACATCCTCGCCGCGGAGCACGATCGTGGAGTTCTCCTTGATGAGGCCGTTCCGTTTTGCAACGGTATTGATGGTCCGGGTGATTGCGCTTCGGAACCCTTCAAGATGCGTTCCGCCCTCGCGGGTATTGACCGAGTTGACGTAGCTGTAGATCTTCTCGTCATACGCGGTAGTATACTGCATCGCGACCTCGAGTTCGAGCTTGTTCTCGGGGTCCTTTTTGGTGATATCGATCGGTGTCGGGTGGAGGCATTCGGCACCATCGTTGAGGTACTTGACGAACTCGATGAGACCGCCGGCATAGCAGTAACTGGCCGACTCTCCGTTTCGCTCATCAGTGATGACGATGGTAAGACCCGCATTGAGGAACGCAAGTTCCCGCATGCGGTGGGAGAGGATATCGTAATCGAAGGCGGTGGTCTCGAAGATGGTGGCATCCGGGACAAAGTGGATCCGGGTACCGGTCATCTTTGCACCGTATTGCGAAAGGAAGACACGCCGGTTCTCTTCTTCACTTCTGGCGGGATCGATGAGGTATGCTGATGAGAGGGCGGTCTGTCCTGATTCAGGAGCCTCAACCGGGCTGTCAAGGGGAGTGAACTGCGCCGACGCATCATACCACTGTTTATATCGTGCGATCAGTTCTACAAGGGTCTCCTCGCGCTGCGAGAGTGCGGTGGTCATCTTGCCCTGCGCAAACCGCATCTCATAGATATTGCCATCCCGGTATACCCTGGCAGAGAGCCAGTTGGAGAGTGCATTGACAACGGAAACTCCCACCCCATGCAGGCCACCGGAGACCTGGTAGGACTCCTTGTCGAATTTCCCGCCGGCATGGAGGACCGTGAGAACCACCTCAAGGGCACTCTTGCCGGTCTTCTCCATACGGTCGACCGGGATGCCCCGCCCGTTATCCTCGACCATGAGGGACCCGTCCTTATTGATGACAACGGCTATGCGGGAACAGAATCCGGCCAGCGCCTCGTCAATGGAATTATCTACTACTTCGTAGACCAGGTGGTGCAGGCCGCGGGTGTCGGTGCTGCCAATGTACATCGCCGGGCGCTCGCGGACCGGAGTGAGTCCTTCAAGTACGGTGATGTGTGATGCATCGTATGAATCAGTCAAGCAAAACCTCCGTTAAAAAATGAATACAATTGCAAGGAAATTTTCACATGTTATATTAGGGGGCTGAACATATAAGCGTGGTGCTCTTTTTTCAGGCGTAAAAAGTAGGGATTTGCCCAGATCCGGGAGACCACCTTTTTTTATGATTATTTAAAAAATATAATTTTGAAAAATTTACCGGAAATACCTCCCGGAAAATCTGGTTCCGGGTATTTGGATAATAATTCTGTTGTTTAAAAACAACACTCCCGGGAGCATGAAGGCATGCCCCCGTAACCGGGGATCCCCCTATTGCGATAGTGACGTATTACTTGTACGGAATTTGTCAGTTGCCCGGTTTCCATGCAGAAAAAAGATGTTCAGGTACTGGTTTTAGTGCCTGCGTATGGCAATGAATGCAACTGCACCGAGACTGATTACGGCGATCAGTGCACCATATCCCGGCGACGTGACCGGGGCCGTTATGGGGACTGAAGGACTGGGGGTGGCTGTTGCAATTGTTGTCGCTATTGTAGTTGACGGGGTGGTAGTTGCTGATTCGAGGGCTTCCCAAGGGTGATTGAGACCGTACCGTACGCTGCGTCTGCAAGGTTTTCCTTGTCATAGGGCTGGCTTATTGCGTAGACGGAGTAGGTGCCTGCATCGAGCGTATAGTGTGCAGTCCCCCACTTCCAGGACCAGGTGTGGTCACTCTTGACACTTACCTGCTGGTAGGAGGCAGGGTTGTCGTTTTCGAGGAGCGAGTGCACCGGGTCCGGGTTGTTGATCTGTGCGCCATCTTCGGGCAGGCCGGGTCCGGTAATGAACGGGTAGGTCAAGTCAGTTATGTATTGTCGCCGGAGAACTCGATCGTCTCGCCGACGTAGTAGTTCGTGTCGTCGGTTGCCATGATTGTAATATGGGGCCTGTCGGCGGCCATGGCGGCGATCTGTTCCTGAGTCAGGTTAGATTCTGCCGATACCGGCATTACCGCCAGAAGGACAAACAGGGCAACCGCAACGAGTGCAAGCATCAATCGTTTCGTCATTTGTTCTTCACCTCCGCATAACGATGAATGCAATTGCGCCAAGGCCAATCAGCGTAATCAGGGCATCGAAGCCGGGCGACGTTGTGGGAGTCGGGGTCGCAACGGAAGATGTAGGGGATGCTGTTGCTGACACGAGCGGCTTCTTGATGACGATAGAGACTGTACCGTAGGGTGTTTTCTCAAGATTGTCTTTGTCATGGGGTCGGGCTGCTGCATAGATGGTGTAGGTCCCGGCATCGAGTGCACTATTCGAGGTTCCCCACGTCCAGGACCACGTATGGTCGCCATTGACGTCCATGACCTTGAAGGTTGATTCAACGCCATCCGCAACTGCGTTCTTGCCGGGGTTGGTACTCCTGATATCCGAACCCTTTGGATTCAGGTTCGGACCCGTAATGAACAGGTAGGTCTTGTAAGACCCGGTGTTGGTACCGGAAAACTGGATTTCATCGCCGGGGTGATAACTCTGGTTGCCGGTTGCAACGATAGTAACTACACCCGGGAGAACGGTCTCTTCGGTTCCAGAGGGGGTTGTAGCTGGCTTGGCTGCAACAGACGGGATTGTAGTAACGTGGATTGTAGCAAGTGGTGTTGTAGTTGACGGGGTGACAGTTCCTGATCCCGCTGAGTTTTTGAAAGCGACAACGGTGAAGCCGTATTCTATTGTTGGATCAAGGTGGTCATAATCCGTAGGCCGGGGCACTACGTAGATCTTGTAAGTACCGTCTTGAATTACATGACTGGTGGTATCCCACTTCCAGGACCATGTATGGTCACTCCTGACCGCTGTCTGCTGGAAGGTGGCAGGGTTGCCGTTTTCGAGCGGCGAGTGCGCCGGGTCCGGGTTGTTGATCTGTGCGCCGTTTGCGGGCAGGTCGGGCCCGGTGATGAACAGGTAGGTCATGTCGGACGCGGTGTTCTCGCCCAGGAGCTCGATCGTGTCGCCAGGGGTATGGACCATGACGAACATACCATTGGAGTCGATCGTGTCGGCAGGAGGGATGTAGTTCGGGTCAATGCGGTCCATGACCGTAATATATGGCCGGTCGGCGACCATGGCGGCGATCTGTTCTTGAGTCAGGTTAGATTCTGCCGATACCGGCATTACCGCCAGAAGGGCAAACAGGGCAACCGCAACGAGTGCAAGCGTTAATCGCGGAATCATTTTTCTTCATCTCAAATGCAATAGTATTATATTGTAAAGTTCTGTGACTTTACTAATTAAATGATTCTAATTATATACCACACAAAAGAAAATACGAAAAATTTTTAAAATCAACAGGTGTAAGACAGGAAATTATTTTTATCGTACACCTACCGGAACTCACCGATCTCCGCGTCAGCAATCCCGAGTTCCTGATCGATGGCAACAACCAGCCGCTGTAACGTGGACAGCACTTCACGGGCATCCTCGTTATCCATGTTTCCCGGCTGGTGCCAGATCACTTTCTTGCGCAGCAGGGTGGTGAGTTCCTCCACTTCCGTTCCCCGGAACTTCTCCGCAGAACAAGACCGGCAACATGATCTCCGGCACCGTGCCATGCCTGCTGCGGGGGCAGCGCAAAATGCATCGCGATCAGCGTGATGCTGGTCACGAACCCGCATCCGAACTGGTGCTCCATGCAGAGATGATGGGGGTACAAGGCCTAAAACATTCCGGCCGGGGATCAGAACATGTGGAACGAAGTCAGCCAGACCGCTACCGGGATAGCGATGATAAAGACGAGAGATATCGACAGGAAGGCCCATTCCCCGCCTTTGAGACCCTTCTTTGCCACGAAGAGGTAACTCTCACGACCATATCCCCGGCAGAGCATGCTGGTGTACACGCGCTCGCCCTGTTCGTAGGACCGGATGAACATCGTACCGATCATGTACCCTAACTGGCGGAGCCGGTACTGGTAGGAAAGGTGACGGTCAAACGCGTCAAAGCATTTCGTTTTCAGCGTTTCATTGATCTTGCGGAACATGTACCCGAAGACAAACAGATACCGGATCATCATCCCAAGGGCAAGGGCAAACTCGGCGGGAAGGCCCATCCGTGCCCCGCCTTCGAGCATATCCTGCATCTTGGTTGTTGATGAGAGCAGGATGATGAACGAGATACAGACCACGAACTTGACGAACAGGATGAATGCGAACTCGATGGACTGGGCATAGATGTTGATCCCGAAGGGAAGACTCATGACCACATCGTACGTGGTATAATACTTGTTTTTTAGGAAAATCTGGAAGAAGATGATGACCCCCCAGAGAGGGATGATCGCGAGTGCACGCTTGAGATAGATGACGGGGGACAACCGGGTACAGGCCCAGAGTACACAGAAGAAGGCAAAGAAGATCGCCCCGACCGTGTAGATCATGGGGGAATAAGGCACTGCGACAAGAGCAATGATCGCAGCAAAGGCTATGGCGATCTTGACCCGGGCATCCAGCCGGTGGATCGGGCTGTCCTTGAAAGCATCCCGCTCAATCTGGAAGAGTTCTTCGATCATGATCGCTTGCCGAATGCGCGGAGGAGGGACTCTTCCGCATCCGCATACGTATAGGCCATCGATACGTCCACACCGTTCTCTTTGAGCGAATTCAGGAGTTTTGGGATGACCGGCACATCAAGCCGTACGGATTTGAGCATGTCAGGTTGGACAAATATCTCGTCGATTGTTCCGCTTGCCACGATCCTCCCTTTGTCCATCACATAGATGTAATCCGCAATCTCAGGGACGAGCCCGACATCGTGGGTGGAGAAGATGACCGTCATTCCGTATTTTTTCGAGAGCGAATTGATGAACGTATTGAGATCGGCAACCCCTTTGGGATCGAGACCGGCAGTAGGCTCGTCCAGCACCAGCACCTCCGGTTCCATGGCAATCACCCCGGCAATTGCCACCCGTTTCTTCTCGCCGCCACTCAGGTGGTGGGGGACCCGGGGGGCAAGATCCTCGATCCCGACAATCTTAAGTGCCTCGTGGACCCGGTGATGGATGGTTTCCTCATCGAGACCGAGATTGGTCGGACCAAAGGCTACATCCAGTTCAACGGTCGGGGAGAAGATCTGGTCATCCGGATTCTGGAAGACAATACCTACGAACTTCCGGATCTCCCGCTGGTTCTGCTTGGTTATGGGCTCGCCACGGATGAGGACGGAACCGGACGTGGGTTTGAATATCCCGTTGAAATGTTTGAAGAGGGTGCTCTTTCCGGCACCGTTCGATCCGATCACCGCGATGCGGGCATTCCGGGGTGCGATAAAATTGATATTATTCAGGGCGGCAACTTTACCGGGATAGACATAACAGAGATCGCGGGTCTCGATCAGATGCATAAGTACACGATGTAGGTTGAAAAAAGGTAAAGTCCTGTTGGTTTTATTTCACGGGCTTGCTCGCCTTTTTAAGGCCATAGGCAAGACCAAAGACCACCAGGAATGCAAGGATCGTGCCGACAATGATCGCGACGAGTCCCCCTGTAGACCCCAGTGATTCACCGAGCGAGTAATCCGGCATTGGCGCAGAGTAAGCGAAACGGCCTGCTTCCTCTTCATGGATCTCTGCATCCAACGGGGTTGCGCCGGTCAGATCCTTCTGTCCCTGCACAACCAGTGCCGTGCTCTCAAGACCATCCGGATCGCCGGATGCCATGAACACCGCAACTCCTCCTATAAGGAGGGCGACGATGATACCGGCAATAAGGAACGTCTTGTTGTCCATCATGGTACCTGTGCCCCCGCGGGAGTTTTAACTCCGGTATCCACGAGATCCGGGCGGACACTGGTGATCAGATAGATTGCAGCAACAGTAACGAATCCTTCAATCACGCCGATGATGGCATGATAGATACCCATTGCGACAAGGCCTTCCGTGAGCGGGAACGTGCCGGCAAAGTACATCTCCACCGCGCAGGCAAGGGCCGGGATCAGACAGGCAAGCCATGCTGCAACGAATCCTGAGATCGGCATGCTCTTAGTAACCCCCATGAGTCCTTTGAAGGAATAGAACCCGACAAAACCGCCGATGACACCCATGTTGATGATGTTTGCACCCATGGTCGTGATGCCGCCATCTCCAAACAGGACCCCCTGAACGATGAGGACCAGGGAGAGAATGAAGACCGCTGCAAACGGCGATCCGAGGATGATAGCGGCAAGCGCTCCACCTACAAGGTGCCCGCTGGTTCCCATTGAAACCGGGAGGTTGAAGGACTGGAGGGCGAAGATTCCCGCCGCAAGCACCGCAACAAGGGGAAGTTTCTCTTCGTTCATCTCGTTTCTCGCCCACCGCAGGGCCAGCGCTACAAAGACAAGGGCAATGATCCAATAGATAGCTCCCTGCCATATCGGAATGAATGCGTCAGGAATATGCATGGTTTCATCTCAATAAATGTTACTAGTGTGAGAAATAGTAATACTTGGTAGATTAAAAATATTGCTCTTTGATAATTAGGTCTGAATTATTTCCGGAAAGTGACAGAAAATATAAAAAAAATTTCCTACAATACAAAACCAGTCGGGATAGAGAAAATACAGGGTATTTGTGGGGAGTGAATATCTCTTAAATATAAAAATAATAAATGAGAACCTTTTTTTCCATAGACAGAATGATACCTGTCACTAATGATCTCCCTTCTGTATGTCGACGATGAGCCGGAACTGCTCAAGATCGCCAAGATATTCCTGGAACGGGAGGGCGATATTTTCGTTACCACAACAACGTCTTCGATGGAATGTCTCGACATGCTGGCAGACCAGTCATTTGATGCCATCATATCCGATTACCAGATGCCCGGTATGGACGGCATCGAACTCCTCAAACAGGTGCGGGGCAGAGGGCTTTCCACGCCCTTTATTCTTTTCACCGGCAAAGGCAGGGAAGAAGTAGTGATCGAGGCCATCAACCATGGTGCTGATTTTTACCTCCAGAAAGGCGGTGCAGCCCGACCCCAGTTTGCCGAACTCCGCCATAAGATCCTCGTTGCCATGGAGCGCCGACAGGCAATCGATGCGCTCAGGGACTCCGAACAGAAACTTGCCGACATCATCAATTTCCTTCCCGACGCAACCTTTGCCATCAATACGAATGGGCAGGTGATCGCTTGGAACAAGGCAATCGAGGCCATGACCGGTATCCCTGCGTCATTGATGATGGGCCGGGGGGAGTACGAGTATGCGATCCCGTTCTACCGGACGCGCCGGCCCATCCTCATCGACCTCGTCCTTGCCCCGGATGATCCGTATGAACAGGCACATTACTATAATCACTGCCACGACGGCATAACCCTGACAGCCGGGACCACCATTGAAAATCCGGACTGTACCGGTGCCGTGCACATCTGGGCAAAGGCCAGCCGGCTCTATGACAAGAACGGGAAGATCACCGGGGCCATTGAATCCGTGCGGGATGTAACCGAGCAGATGAAGGTTGACCAGACCCTGCGCGAGAGCGAGACCAAATATCGGGAACTTGTCGAAAACGCCAACAGTATCATCATTAAGATGGACCCGAAAGGCACGATCACCTTTTTCAATGAATTTGCTCAGCGCCTCTTCGGGTTCACTACGGAAGAGATCATCGGGAAACCCGCTGTTGGCACCATTGTCCCGACACATGAATCCGGTTCCAACCGCGATCTCGCTGATATGATCGAGAACATCATCGCCCATCCTGATGATTACACAAACAACGAGAACGAGAATATCACCAAAACCGGTGATCGGGTCTGGATCCACTGGTGGAACAAGCCCCTATATGACAAGAAAGGTGTCATTGAGGGGGTGTTGTGCGTTGGCACGGACATTACCGCTCGCAAGCACTTTGAGGATGATCTCCGCGCCGAGAACGAGAAGAACCGGGGGCTCATGGACAATGCCAGCGATGCCATCTTCATTATGGATGCCGCAACCGGCATGTTCACCGATGCCAACCGACGGGCACTCGAACTTGTCGGCAGATCCCTTCCCGAACTCCGAGACATGCACCTGACCGGTATTTTTCCAGACGGATTTCATGAGACCTACATGAACTATTTCTCCCACGCAGCACACGAAGGTTCAGGATCCCACTCCCTTGGAATCGTTGACCGCAAAGGCAGGGTTATTCCGGCGATAGCAAGTTTCACTTCCATCACTCTTGAAGATCGGCTGCACGTCATGGGGATCTTCCATGACATATCTGATATCCAGATGGCGCAGGATGCCCTGAAACTGGCGAACCGGAAACTCAACCTGCTCTCCGATATCACCCGTCACGATATACGGAACAAGCTTACCGTGCTTGGAGGATATCTTGAACTCTCCCGGGGACTCACCCGGGATCCGGATTACAGCATGTACATCCGGAAGATCCAGGACATTGTCAGGACAATTGGCGAGAACATCGAGTTCACCGGACTCTACCAGAACCTCGGTGTGACTGCTCCTGACTGGCAGAACGTCCACGACATCTTCTTCCACGCATGCGCCAGCATCGATATCCGGACAATTTCAGTCCAGTCGGATACCGGGGCGCTGGAGATCTTTGCCGATCCCCTCCTTGAGCGGGCGTTTTACAATATCGCGGAAAATGCCGTTACCCATGGGGGAAAGGTGAGCCTGATCCGGATCTCCGCCCATGAAACACCTGATGGTGCAATGATTGTGATAGAGGACAATGGGACAGGGGTTCTGCCATCAGAGAAGGAGCAGATCTTCACGAAAGGGTACGGGAAGAACACCGGCCTTGGCCTCTTCCTTGTCCGCGAGATCCTCTCCATCACCGGCATTACCATCCGTGAAACCGGTGAATACCACAAGGGAGCACGGTTCGAACTGGGTATTCCCTATGCAGCATGCAGGTTCCCGCAAAACCAGGGGGCTGACCGATGCCACATCCATCTCGTTGATCCCGACGCAAAAGAGCTCCCTCACCCAGAGGTCCGTTTTTTTAATTAACCCCCATGGAAAATTTTCCAGCATTTCTTTCGGGCACGGGCATTCCCACGCATCAGTTACGGTGGGGCAGGAATACACCGGTTAAACCAGAACAAACCAGGATATGTGATATCCGGTTCAACAGGAATTCCAGTACTGCATGAAATTAGAGCCCGAATTAATAAAAAGCGTAAGATCTCAACAGGCAACGAGCGCCGGATATAGTCACTAGGGAAAAAAACGCCAGCCGGATACCAAGACATCTTCCAGAAACAGTGCAATCCGGTACCTGCTGGCCATCATCTCGTTCCCGCGCAAGAATATCCGGGTGTCTATTCAAGGGATTATCCTGGCCCGTGTTCTCCGTGGTCCCTGAACGATTGACGAAGATTTGTTCCGGTTCGATCACTTCCGGCTTTTCGTCCGGGGAAGAAATCTGGAAAAAACCCAAATCCATTACTTTTATTACGGTTCTTCGTAGTTCCAGATGATTGGGATGTGATACGGGTTGCCGACTATCCACAATTCACATGGAAAATTTCAGAGACATAAAGGGTTCCTGTAATTTGTCTGGATTCAGGTATTCCAGAGCATATTTTTCAGCCAGACTCTGCTGAAAAAATTTCAATCGCGATCATGAGGTGTCAGTTGATGAGACGATTATCGGATAATTATCCGACAATATGTATGTACATGCGACAAAATTTTTGATTTTCCGACGTGAGATGGTTTGCCGATCAACCGGACCCTGCCTGAAAAATTTTGAGTGGGGGGTGAGGGGATGGTTGAAAATTTTTTGCCGGAGATCGATTGCGATGCTGATACTGGTGTAACGCACTCAGGTTATGGCAGGTAGTGTACATACCAGGATTCACGAAGAAAGTATGAGAGAAGTACTGAATTCATTAACAGCGCGTGCAACGGGATATCCATTGTCTCCCGAAAATTCAGGACCTGCAGATAAATAAGGGATCCCGATCGGCGGACAGGGTTTTGAGGGTACGACTAAAAATGCCCGCGTTTTTTAATATACCTCAAAATTTTGATTGTTTTCAAATATATTGCTATTTTGAGCCCGAATAAAATACGGAAGAAATATATAGTAATTAAATAAGAACAAGAAATCGGAACATTGGAACCGTGTATCGAATTCTCTATGTTGATGACGAACCCGCCCTGCTTGAGGTCGGCAAACTTTTCCTTGAGCAGCGTGGGAAGTTCACCGTTGACACCATCACTTCTGCCCAGGGCGCTCTTACCCTCCTGGACACAACGAGTTACGACGCCATTATTTCTGATTACCAGATGCCCGGGATGGATGGCCTTGCACTGTTAAAGGAGGTCAGATCATCGGGAAACAAGATCCCGTTTATCCTTTTTACCGGGCGGGGACGCGAAGAGGTTGTCATCCAGGCACTGAATGCCGGTGCCGATTTCTATCTCCAGAAAGGTGGCGAGCCCAAAAGCCAGTTTGCCGAACTTTCAAACAAGATTCAGTATGCCGTCATAAACAGATCTGCTGAGGTGGCACTCCGGAACAGCCAGCGTATGCTCGAAGAAGCAATGGACCTGGCAAACCTGGTGAACTGGGAGTGTGATATCGACACGGGTATGTTAACGTTCGATGACCGGTTCTCCACGCTGTATGGTACTCCCGCAAAGCGTAAGGGCATCAACCATATGACCGCAGAAGCATATCTCAGCGAAGTGGTTCACCCGGATGATCTTCATGTCCTTCTCGATGAAGATGAGAAAACCAGGAACATGACTGACCCGCACTACAAATCCCGACGGGAATACCGGATTATCCGCGGGGATGGCGAGATCCGGTACATTGATATGTGTGTCGGGATCACAAAGAATGCCGAAGGCAGAACCATCAAGACCCATGGTGTGAACCAGGATATCACCGAACGCAAAACAGCAGAGATGGATCTACGGAGGGCATACGAACAGATCACCGTACAGGAAGAAGAACTCCGTGTACAGTATGACAGTATGGTTACCATGCAGCAGCGGACTGCCGAATCACAGCAGATGCTTACTGCAGTTCTCAACACGGTTCCGGCCCGGGTATTCTGGAAGGATACAACCCTCCGGTTTCTGGGATGCAACGAATCCTTTATCGATGACGCCGGGTTATCCGATCCCTCTGACCTTATCGGCAAGAGCGATCTCGATATGGTCTGGAAGGAGCAGGCTCTCCAGTACCGTGCTGATGATCAGCAGATTATCGATACCGGTATACCAAAAATCGGGTACGAGGAGACTCAGTCCTCATCGGGAGGGTGCCAGATCCATGTGCGGACCAGCAAAGTTCCGCTGAGGAATCCGGATGGACATATTATCGGCATCCTGGGAACCTACGAGGACATCACCGAACAAAAACGGGCCGATGAAGCACTTCGGGAGAGCGAGAAGAAGTTCCGGACACTTGTCGAGCACTCGCTTGATGGCATCCTGATCACCGACTTTACCGGGAAGATTCTCTTTGTCAACCGGGCTGCCGGCCGTGTCATGGATGTTGAGGATTATGAAACCCTGACAGGGAAGAGGAATGTCCTTGAATTTATCGCCCCGGAATTCCGTGATGAGGTAATCCGGGATTTATACCAGGTTTCGCAGGGTATCGATGCCTACCTTGTCCATTACCGGCTCATCACCGAAACAAAACGGGAACGCAGGGTCGAGTGCATCGGGAAGAAGATCGCATTCGGAAACTCTCCGGCAATGCTGGTATCCGTCAGGGATGTATCTGAACGTGAACAGGCCGAAGCGGAACTGTTGGAATCGGAGAACAAATTTGCCACGGTTTTCCGGTGCAGCCCGGTCCCGCTCACGCTTGTCTCTCTGACCGATGGAAAATTCGTTGATGTCAATGACGCATTTGTGAGAAGTACCGGGTATTCCCGCGAAGAGGTAATCGGCATATCAGCACAAACATTGGGGATCTTTACTGACAGGAATGAAAATGAACATTTCGTCTCCATGCTCAGGGACAAGCGACGCGTCCAGGGCCTTGAGATGAAGTGCCGGACAAAAGCCGGGGCCCTCAGGACATGCCGGATTTCATGCAGTATTATCCTGATACGCGGGAAACCCTACCTTCTCTCAAGCATTGAAGATATTACCGAACGCAAGGACACCGATACTGCATACCAGGCAATGATCAAGAGCGTGGTCGGCACAACCGGGCTCGATTCTCTCCAGAAAATAACAGAAATCGTCAGCACGTGGCTGGGGGCCGAATGCGTCATGATCGGCGAGATCCAGCCTGACAACCTGACGGTGGACGCCGCAGCCATGATCCTTGACGGAAAGGTGGTTCCGGATTTTTCCTATACCCTCAAAGGAACTCCCTGTGAGAATGTCCGGGAAAAGGGGCTCTGCCTGTACCCGGATAACGTGAGACAGCTCTTCCCGGAGAGCAGGGATCTCGCTGAACTCAATATCTGTGGTTACCTCGGGATTCCCCTGCGGAACTCCGGGGGGCAGGTTTTTGGGATTTTCTGTGTTCTTTCCCGGAGCCCGCTCCAGGTAGCGTTGTCAGTGCAGGAGATCATGGAGGTGATTGCTGTAAAAGCTTCTGCGGAACTCGAGCGGGCCCGGATTGAGCGTGCACTTACAGAGAGCGAGGAGAAGTTCCGGACCATTTTTAAGAACAGCCCCTCTCCCATCTGCATCAACAGTATCCCCGATGGCAAATTCCTGGCCGTCAATGAAGCATTCATAACAATCAGCGGGTATGCGGAATCAGAAGTGCTGGGAAAGAACCCGCTGGACCTGGGTGTGCTATCCTTCGGGGATTATGACAGGTTAAGTTCACACCTGCTGGGCCCGGGCTGCCTTGACAATATGTCTATGGCCATCGGTGGTAAAGGAGGGAAACGGGTTCACATCCAGGCTTCTACAATTCCGGTCACCATTAACGGCAGGTCTGCCATTATCAGCACGGCCGCGGAGATTACCAAACTTAAACAGGCTGAGGAAGAACTCCTCCAGAAGAATGATGAACTCAGGAGAACCGAACAGGTGCTCCGTGAGAGCGAGGCACGGTTCCGCACGATCCTTGAATCAATGCAGTCCTGTATTGTCATTATCGATGCACGTACCTACAGGATCCTGGACACAAATCCCAAAGCGCTCGAAATGATCGGGGAAACGAGAGAATCGGTTATCGGCTCGGACTGTCACCGCTTTCTCTGTCCAGCCGATGAAGGGAAATGCCCGGTAACGGACCTGGGGCAGACCGTTGATTCCTCTGAACGTATCCTTCTCACTCATGGGGGAAAAAAGATCCCGATTCTCAAGAGTGTGGTAAAAACAATGCTTGAGGGAAGGGAGGTACTGGTGGAATCCTTCGTTGACATTTCAGAACGTAAAAAAGTCGAAGAAGCCCTCCGCCGGGCGAACGGCCAGCTCAGCCTGCTCACCGGCATCACCCGCCATGACATCACCAACCAGCTTATGGTGCTGAACGGGAATATCGAACTCCTGCACAGGAATGCACCCGATCCCTCATTGAATCATCACTTCGCCAGGATCGCGAAGGCCAGTAACCAGATCAGTGCCATGATCAGGTTCACCAAAGAATATGAAAAAATCGGCGCCAATGATCCTGCCTGGCAGGAGTGCCGTGCCCTTGTCGACTCGGCAGCAGCGGGTACTACGCTCGGAAATGTGGTGATGATAAACGATCTATCCTCCGAATCAGAGATATTCGCAGATACCCTGATTGTCAAGGTCTTTTACAACCTGATCGACAATGCGATCCGGTATGGCGGAAAGATCACGACCATCAGGTTCTCTACTGACCTGCAAAACGGCAACCGGGTCATGGTATGCGAAGACGATGGGGAGGGTATCCCGGCTGAGGAGAAGGAGCGGATCTTTGACCGTGGGTATGGGAGAAATACCGGGCTCGGGTTAGCCATTTCCCGCGAGATTCTTGATATCACGGGAATCACGATCCATGAGACTGGGACGCCCGGCAGAGGTGCACGGTTCGAAATGGTTATACCGAATGACGCATACCGGCCAGCCAATTCCCAACCGGGGGATTAACGGGAGTACCGTTATTCCCGGGAGACCGGGTTTTTAAAACAGCGTCTTTATCCCGGCCTGCATGAGCGGGCCGAGGAGCCGGAGCATCCGGGGTTTCAGCATCAGTTTCCGGGCAACCACGGACGGCCGGTCCATATCGCCGTACTCCTCGATGACCCGGAGGATCTCCGGGTCATCGAGCGCACGGATCAGGTCGTCGATATCCTGCCCGGAGAGATGCTGCCGTATCTGAAACAGTCTGAACCCGAGGGCAAGTTCGTTCCCGAAATCCGCCTTCCACCGCTGTTCATAGCCGGCAAGGATCGCGTCATCAGACCGGCCGGCTGCGCAGGCTTCCGCTGCAACCGCTGCAGCGTGCAGGGCCGAGCGGATGCCGGTGTAGACCCCGCCCCCGGAGGTGGGTTTTGCAAACCCTGCAGCATCCCCGGTAAAGAGGGTCCGGTGGCCGTACGTCCGTGGCATGATCCCCAGCGGGATGGTGCCGGTGACAAGATGGACCGTGGAATCCCCGAACTGTTTCCGGAACGCTGCGAACAGCGCCGGCACATTGTCCTGCGCACAGAGGCCGATCCGTGTCCGCTCGGGGCCGGTAGGAATCGACCACCCGAAAAATCCCGGCGACGCATCCGGGTAGACCTCCACGAACCGGGAATCGTTTTTATGGAGTATATCTGCCTGGATACCGGCAAGAAAGACCGGCGCACGCTGCATACCGAGCATCCGGGCCAGGGTGCTCCGGGGGCCGTCTGCGGCGATCAGGACATTGAAGGAGATCTCCTGGTGCCCGTCAACCCCCCGGGTCTCAAGCATTTTATCCCGGATCCCGCAGGCAGCGGTATGAAGGAGAAACTCGGCACCGTCATCCGCCGCATGTTCCGCCATCTCATGGTCAAGGATTCCCCGGTCAACAACGAATGCCTTGGTCTTTTTTGCATCGATAAGGATATCCGAACCCTGTGCGGAGATGACGCGGGCACCGGACACCCTGTTGAGGACGGATCTCTCTGACACCCGGCATTCGGCAAATGCTGCATTCGATAGGAGGCCGGAACACTGGACCGGGTAGCCGATGGTGCCGTGCTCCTCGATGCAGAGGGTCTTGAGCCCCAGCCTTGCACATTCACCCGCTGCTGCGCTCCCTGCCGGTCCGGCACCGACAACAACGACATCATAGGAATCGGATTGTGGGGTCATAGGTGCGGGGGCTCTGCTGCCCGGAAAAGAATTAAAAAATTATTTTTTCCCGTCGGATTTGTGGCGGATGTACGCGGTTTTCTGGGGGGGGACCTCTCCCGAACCCTCGTCGCCCTCGGGATTGTAGAAACCAAGCATGATGGCAAACAGGCCGAATACCAGGGCAAACGTACCGACAATCGAGAGTACCAGGTTCTTCTCAAAACCCGGGAAGTAATAGAAAAGGGCACCGAGAAGTGCCAGCCCGGCCAGGATCATGGCGGGGATGAGGATATATTTTGTCTTCGGGTGTGTAAGGGCGAGCGTGATATCGGTGAACCCGTTATAGGCGGCGACGATTGCAATGAGCAGGATGAGCAGGATGGCAACAAAACTGGCAAAGATGATCGAGAGCACCCCGGTAACCAGCAATGCAGCCGAGAGACCGAACCAGAGGATCGAGTCATCGCCCCTGCCCGTGATGGCAAGGAAGACGAAGACCGCGATCCCGAGGATTATCAGTACCCAGAAGAATCCATAAAATGTCCCCAGCGTAAGCTCCGGAAGCAGCAGGGCCAGAATACCGAAAATAACCCCGACAAAACCCCTTATAAGGCACGTTGTTTTCTTATCGAACATATATATCACCCGGGCAGTCCCGCAGTCTGTCCATTTTCCTACAGATTGATTGGCAATACAACTACAAAATGCATACTGTCAGGACAGCACGGCAGGGAATACCTGTGATGGATAGTATTGGGGGATCTGGATATAAGCCTGCCTCCGGTATCCCGACGAAAAGCGATGTGTACTTATTACCGGAACTCAATAATCTGTTGAGAGCGGGCATTTCCCCAAGGAATGCCTGCATTCCCCGGTGTCCTTGCGTGTCTCCTGTTCCCCAGCCCATGGATAAAACGGTAAAACCGGATAGGACAATCCCTCTTGAACAGATCGTTGCCGGAGAGATTGCAACGGCAGAGTGCGAGCGGCAGGCATTCCGTCTCCACAGGGAACCGGCTGCCATCGAAGCAGCAATCCTGCTCCTCTGTATCCTGGTAAATGTCGGCTATTCCGGGATACGCAACGATTACCTCCTCCTCTTTGTTGCCGCCAGCCTCTACCTCAACATGTTCTATTTCATCACCCTCCTTGTCCCGACCAGCCCCGGTGCCATTGCTCTCCGTAAACCGGAGATCGCAAAATTCCATGCTTGGCTGGCAGAGAACGGCATCACCTCCGGCACCCGGCAGTTCACCAGGATCTTCGTAAACACGATCTTCATGAACAGCCGGACGCTCACCCGGGGGTTCTGCATGATCTTTGCCGTGGACATCGTCTTCACCATCATCGCGTATTTCTATGGGCTCCCTTCGGATATCGCCCTCTTTGTCATCACCCAGTCCGCGGTCATCCTCCTGTTTTATGGCCTTGTCTGGAAGATCGAGCCGTTCACCGCTGAATTCGCCCGGAACATTGATCTCGTACGGGACCGGCTCTCCCGCGATCTTCCCCCGGCGATCATCTCGCTGCTGTTCCTGACCGGGTTTCTCACGATCGTCTTCCTGTTCATCACCACGATCATTCTCCTGCCGGGGATCACCCTGAACGCGTTTCTGACCGGATCGGGGCTCTCGGAACTCGCTCACATGTTCCTGCTGCTGGGCGTCCTCGTTGTCAGCCAGTACTTCATCATCCGGTACATTCACGGGAAGACCAGCCGGGTAATGGCGGAGCGCCTGCTCGACTACCGGGAGGAACTGCTCCGGAGTCTGGAGCGGGATCTTGAACAGGGTTCCACATCAGGTCACGATACCGATGTGAAGAGCCGGTACGAGATGACGACGCGCCTCATGGAATCCCGGATTTACCGGATCCAGCGGAATTCCCTGCTCGGGACCTTCCCGGTCTACGTAGTGGACCTCGATTTTTCCGTGATCATGGACACCACCACGCTGACTGCGATCAAGGGATACATCACCGAGAAACAGTAAGTTCTGTCCTGTAAGGACCAGGAAAAAAGTCGCGGGGGTTTTTAAGAAAACCCCTTCTGTCATCAGGAACCATTCATCTTTTTCAGTTCTCCTGAGATCTCTTCCAGGATCGGGCTGTTCGCCGGTGTTACGTAGACAATGTGCTGTCCAACAACGAGCAGACTGCCCACCGGTTTTCCCCTGCCCACCGGATGGGCATTGTACAGCCGGATGGCCGCATCACGCGATTCAGCGCTGTCAAACGCCTGCGTTGACATCGTTACCGTATTGCCGGAAGAATCGGTGAGGACATACGTCTTCCCACCGGTTGCCCCGGTCAGGTTCCAGGTGGTATCCTTAACGCTGGTGATGGTGATTCCCGCTGCCAGTGCAGCATCCTTCACCGGCTCACCGGGAACCACCCGGTATGGAACTTCCGTGGAGACGAAGATGATCATCGCGCAGGGTATCAGGAACATCAGGACGAGGAACAGTACCAGCCCGTGCTCCATTCTTGGCGTCATGTTCATGAGAATCCTCCTGTGGTACTATCTGGATAGAGCGAGTTCATCATACATTCCTCCCGGGCACCGCTGGTTTTTTCCAGCTCGCTTTTTTGAGTTTCAGGAATACCAGGGGCGGTACGGCCAGAAGGAACGTGCCGAGCAGGACGGACAACACGTAGGCGAGCCCGTTTGATGCGAAGAACGACGGGGGCATGAGCCCGACCACGAATGCAAGGGTTGTTCCGAACAGCCCGAGCCCCCCGACAATCCAGACACCGGTCTTCCCACCCGGGATGGTGAAAGGACGAGGCTTGTCCGGCTGGCTGTACCGCAACTTGATCACGGATGCAAAGACCAGGATGTACACAATACAGAGCAGCTCGACCGTCATCGCTGACAGGATCCAGTACGCCTGGTTGACCGAGGGCAGGAACACGTACAGGAGCGCGATGAGCGAGCCTATCAGCGCCTGGATGACCAGGACCGCAACCGGTGCTCCGTACTTGTTGGTACGGTCAAAGAGCGGGGGCATGTTGCCTTCCTCGGCAACGATGCCGAGCCCTTTGGCCGGCCCGATCAGCCAGGCCGCGAGCGAGACGACCCCGCCAAGGGTGATCAGCACGGCCATGGGTGCCACGAGCCAGGGAACATGGGCAGCATTGAAGAAGTACTGGATCGCCTGCATGACTCCGGAGGCGAGATTGAGCTGGTCTGCCGGGATGACGATGGCGATCGCGAGCGTTGCAAGAACGGTGCAGACCACGATGATAAGGGCCGAAAGGGCCATGGCCCGCGGGAAATCCTTCTGGGGATCCCGGGTCTCAAGGGCATGGAACCCTGCCATCTCCATACCGGCGAAGAGCAGGATGATGGTGGCAAAGAACGGGAGCGTGGAGAAGTTGATGGTCGGGACCATTGCCTCCAGGGTCAGGTGCGGGAGCACGAGCGACTGGCCTGAACTGAGCCACCAGACCCCGAGCAGGATGATCAGGATCGCCGGGATTATGCTCCCGAGTATCACACCCACATTGCCGAATTTCGTGGATGCCTCTTCCCCGAAATACGCGATGGCGGTCGTGCCCCAGAACGCGATCATCATGACAGTGAACATGTAATACGGGCTGGTTGCCAGCGCCGGGGTAAGGGCAAAGGCGAGCGTAGACGCTATAAACGAAAGGACCGTCGGGAACCAGACAAGGTTGTTGGACCATTCGCAGAAGAGCGCGGTGAACCCGCCTTTCTCGCCGAACGCCTGTTTGACCCACGCATAGACCCCGCCACCTTCCGGCCACCCGGTCGCCAGCTCGGCACCGGCAAGGGAGATCGGGATAAGGAAGAGGATGGCGCCGATAATATACCACCCGATACATGACCACCCGTAGATCGCCATCGAGGGGAAATTCCTGATACTCAGCACAGCGGCCACGTTGATCATGGCCAGCGCAAACAGTCCCAGCACTTTCTTTGACGGAAGACTGCCCGTATTGGTTGCATCTGCACTCATCGCTTCTTCTCCACAACGCAGTTCATCATGTACTCGCCATTGACATTCTCGATGCCATGGGTGTCGTGCTCAAAGCCGGGGAACCGCTTGTCGAACTCCTGCATGACCAGAAGGTACTGGAGCAGGGGCCCCTTTTGTCCCCCGGTCCGTTCACCCGGGGCAAGGAGAGGGATGCCCGGGGGATACGGCACAATACCGGTTGCCACGATCCGGTTGCCGGCTTTCGCAACCGGGATCTGCTCCACGTTGTTCCGCACCAGGTTCCGGTACGCATCAGCATAGGTGATGGCCGGTTCCGGCAGGAGCGAGAACGCCTGCTGAAGCAGCCCGCACATGGTGTGATCCTTCTTGAAGGCGTGCATCTCTGTAACCAGGTCCTGCAGCGTCATGCCGCCGTACCGGGCAGGCCAGGTATTCGTAAGGTCGGGAAAGACCTCCTCAAGCGGGGCATTCTCATCGTAGAGTCGTTTGAACTCGAAGAGTTCGGTGATCAGCGTGCCCCACTTCCCTTTCGTGATCCCCATCGAGAAGAGGAAGAGGATTGAATAATCCCCGGACTTCTCGTTAATGATGCCCCGCGTATCGAGGAACTTCACTACGACTGCCGCCGGGATTCCCCAGCGTGCGAGCGTGCCGTCATCATTGACGCCGGGCATAAGGACCGTGACCTTGATCGGGTCGAGCATACAGTAGTTGTCCGGCAGGCCGTCGAACCCGTGCCATTTCTCGCCCGGGTGCAGCACCCAGCAGGAGGGATTGTCCCGGAGGGTATCGAGCGATGCCCCGGCAAACGGGATTTTCCGTTTTGTCTTCGGGTCGGTGACCATTGCCGGCTGCCACATCGGGAACCACCAGTCAGTTTTTGTCTTTCCGGTCGCGATCTCTTTCTCGATCCGGGCCATGGTCCGGCGGAATCGTATCGCTTCTTCGATGGACTCATTGGTGAGCACCCGGCCGGAAGCCCCGTCCATCATCTTCGAGGAGACATCGAGCGACGCGATGATCGTATACAGGGGCGATGTGGAGCTGTGCATCATGAACCCCTCGTTGAACCGGGAGTGTTCGACCGGGGTACGGCCGTTCCGGATATGGATCATGGAGGCCTGTGAGAGGGCGGCCAGCAGCTTGTGGGTGGACTGGGTGGCAAAGACCGTGGGGCCGTTCTTGTCCTTTGCCCCGTCCCGCATCGCGAACCGGTCCTTATAGAGCGGGTTGAACCGGGCATAGGCGTACCACGCCTCGTCGAAGTGGATGCTGTCCACGCTCTTCCCAAGCAGCGCTTCCACGTCCGCTGCATGGTAACAGAGGCCGTCGTAGGTCGAGTTCGTGATCACGGCGTGCACGGGTTTTTTATCAGGAATATTTTTTGTGAGCGGGCAGGCTGCGATCTTGGCCTTGATCGCTTTTGATGTCATCTCTTCCGGCGGGATCGGGCCGATGATCCCGTACCGGTTCCGCGTGGGGATCATGTACACTGCAACAGAATGGGTCATCGTGAGGGCGTGCTCGGCCGACTTGTGGCAGTTCCGGTCTACCATGACGATGTCGTCCTTGGTGACCCGGCCGAAGTACACGATCTTGTTGGCCGTGGATGTCCCGTTCGTGACAAAGTAGGTCATGTCAGCGCCAAAGACCTTGGCCGCGTACCGCTCGGCCTCACCGACCGGTCCCGAGTGATCGAGCAGCGACCCGAGTTCGCCGACCGAGATAGAGAGATCGGAGCGGAAGAGCTGTTCTCCGAAGAACTCGTGGAATATCCTCCCTGCCGGCGATTTCCGGAACGCGGTGCCTCCGGCATGGCCTGGCGTGTGCCACGAGTACTCGAAATCTTCCGAGAACTTCACCAGTGCACCGAAGAACGGGGGCAGCAGGCGATCCTCGTAGCGCTTTGATGCGGCCATGATGCGACCGGCGATAAATTCCGGCGTGTCCTCCATCACGTAGATGTACTCGTTGACCTCCCGGATCAGGCCGACCGTCAGGGCCACGGGGGTCTCGCTCGTGGGCTCGGCCATCAGGAAGATCGGGATATCCTCGTTGCGGCTGCGGATCTCGTGAATGAGCTCCACGGTCTCTTTCTGTTTCTTTGCCGTGTCGCCGCCAAGGTTCCAGTTGATGAGAATGCAGTCAACTTCCGGGAGGCTGGAATAGGCAGCCCGGGCATCCTCCGGCGATGAAACATCCGCAACCCGGATGCCGAACTCTTCGATGCCCTTGACGATCCGCTTGATTGCCCGCCCGTGGGGGGTATCAGTGTGGATCGCGTCATCGATGACGGCGACCAGCAGATGCTTCTCCGGGTTCATCGCATTCCCTCCGTCCGTGCATGGCGGCACAGAAGGCGATCATGAATGGTCCTGCTCATGATGAGCGCTTGGATATACTTGCATTTAAATAGTGGGGTAATGATGCAGGGGGATTCTGCAGGGAGAGGCGCCCGAAACGGTCCCTGACGTGAACGTTGTAACGATCGGGTGCATGGTCATCCTGCGGCAGAACAGAATGATAGATATACTACCGTGAGGAATTTTACACCGGTAATACCATGACAGAAAACGAAACAATAGCTGACCAGGGCATCGAAGGACTCAGGCTCTTCCCCTGGTGGCTCCTCCTCCTCTGGGGGATCCTTGCATTACTTCTCGGGGTCGCATTCCTCCTCACTCCCGGCATGACCACAATTCTTCTCATCACCTTCATGGGAGCTTACTGGCTCGTGGGAGGAATCTTTGCCATTGCGAGTCTTGCGGTTGACAAGAGCAACATGGGCTGGAAGATCTTCCTTGCGATCATCAACATTGTCGCCGGCATCGTGATCCTGCTCTACCCGATGTACAGCACGATCTTTGTCCTGTCGTTCTTCATCATCTTCATCGGGTTCTGGGCCTGTTTCGTGGGAGGCGCCCACCTGTTCCAGGCATTCTCGAAGAAGGACTGGGGTAATGCAGTGCTCGGTATCATCAGCCTGATCTTTGGTATCATCCTGCTCATCAACCCCTTCATCGCAGCAGCGCTCCTGCCTTTCGTTGCCGGCGGGTTTGCAATCGTCATGGGGATCGTCTCGATCTACGTCTCGTTCGCTGCAAAGAAGTGCGGCGAAGCGGTCACGGCGTGAGCGGGTTCTCCTGAATTTTTCTTTTTTAAAATTAAATTTCCAACGCGACCTGATGGAAAAAATCTGACGTTTAGGTCAAAATCCCTTTTCCAAGGCTCACCAGTTACAACACAAAGCACAACCGGGAGTGTGGCACAGCCATTCTTGGCACTGCCACAGATTCTACAGAGCAGAAATCATTGTTGAACGAATACGAGAGAAACCAGAAACTTGATTCGCAATCCTGAAAAAGTTATTTTTTTGGTTTGGAAACTGGTTTTGTCGCAGTCTTTGTCGCCATGGTCTTTTTTGGTTCGGCTTTCTTTGTCACAGGTTTCTTTTTGGTTTCAACCATCTGGTGTTCAACTCCGATCAAAATGATTTGTGATGCATTACCAGAGGATGATCATCTGTGGAGCGGCAAGTCCGGAATTCGGGTATCTGGTTAGATTTCCGGAGAGCCAGGCAAATATCATCACCCCGAAATTATAGTATGCCCCCGCGAGTAATAAACTTTTTTGATTTAGTATGAATTTGTTTGAATTATAAAAAAGAGTACACTTTTTTTTAAATTGGGGGATTTAAAAGAAAATGGATCTTAGGAAACATGCATTGATGAATAATGAGGCTGATACATGGCAATGCTTTTCTCCATTCATCACCAAATGAAAATTGGTTCCCGTAGTATAAGAATTTTTCATTTTGTATTACGATATATGATTTTTTTAAAATTGAGTCAGGTGGATTTCCCTAAAATCATGCACAACTGGTTATTCCCAGCATAGTCATGTCTTCTCCATGCCACAGGTTATGTCCGGATTACAAACTCACGGGGAACTCGGTTGATTTCCTTGCCAGGGACAAACGCCCACATTGAATATTTTTTAAGTCGGGAAGTCAGCAAGTACCAGATCATGCAATCGAACCCGCGCTCATAACGAATTCTCACGATTTTTTGTTCATGATGACAACGGAGGCACGGTCAAGTGTATTTACACCAAAATAACAATTTTAATATTAATGTAAAACAAATATTTATTTTATATAATCAACACAGGCTTTGCATCGATACATGGGACACTCAAGGAGTATACAACGGAATATGCTGCACCCACACAAAATCCAGCGCCGGTATTTCAACACCCGGACCCGGGATACGATCGCTCAAGAGAGAAACTGCAATGCAACCGGTATTGGCCAGACAGGACATGGAAATGAAGGAATGTGAACTGCCATGACAAAAGGACACCCGGCAACAACAGGTGTTGACAATGCAATCCGGATTGCACAGGGCAGGGTTGCGCGATGAAAATCTGTTACGGCCTTGAGAGCGTGTGCGACTTTTTGATCCGGACACCGGTCAACGTTATCTTTGTTAAAGTACGGCGTACAGAAAAAATTATTTCCACGATCCGGGAATTCGAACACGAGTACCGCGATATGATCGAAGAACTCCAGCTGTTTCCGGAATCAACCCAGATCCTCCTCGAGCTCTGGATTTATTCCAAGAACGGAACCTACCGGTACTTCCGGGTCGGGAGGGCCGGCCTTTCCGAGATCGAGCGTGACGGGACCTCTGGTTTACCAGTCAGTCCGGGAGATTCTTAAATACCCGTACCTGGAAGGAACCAGGGGCAGAGGGAATGGGGGACAGTACACCTCATAACCGGAGTGTGCCCGATTCCCTCTTTCAGGGCATCCAGGGGTGAGACCCGAGATCCCCTCATTGACCTGCATCCCCCCACACCTGGAAGACATTTCTCTGACGGAGAAAAACCAAATGCCCGGGACCCGGGCCGTAATACCCGGTTTTTGAGGGACTAAATCGTGAAAATGAAGGACTAAGTATTTCGATTCCTTTGTAATGGGCCCGGATCGGGTGATCCGGAGCATTTGCATGGCTCGACAAATCTGTAAATAGCGCTAATTCCAGCGCGGATCGCCATGCAGGACGACCTGGTGACTGAGGCAGTGGGGGAACCGTGGGTTTTCCGGCCCCACGATCCGGGGGAGCGTGGAGATGATTCCCCATAATGGCTGGTGAATCCCTGTTGGCAATACCGGTGAATTTTTTTATTTTTTGTTGCAGCCTCTCAATAATTATTCAATTCTTGCTATCCACTCACATTAAATTACAAAAACGAATTCTTTTATATAATCAAGTGCTACGAATTCGATAGGATGTATGAAATTTGTACCTACATCTTTTTAAAAATGACAAAGGTGTTATGATGTGTTCTTACGAAAAATCCAGAGACGCTGGCGTCTCTCCGGTCGTCGGCGTTATGCTGATGCTGGTTGTGACGATTATTATTGCAGCAGTGGTGAGCGCATTCGCCGGGGGACTTGGCGGCAGCCAGCAGAAAACGCCGCAGGCCAGTCTCCAGATTAAGACCGGCTGGGTTGTTGGTGATGATGGGACTATCAGCACGTCGAATTATGATATCTCATTCGAGCATATGGGAGGCGATGCAATTATGACCAAGGATACGCAGCTGATTACGTACCTGACACTCCCGAACGGGACCGTAGTCAGGCACGTACAGTCGCCGACTTCTTCATATAATTGCATGAATCTGTATGGTAGCGTATCCTGCACACGGGCTCCACACGTCTACGACAACCAGAAATACGGTTTTCCCTGCGGAAATGCGGTAACAGGATTCCAGAGTTCCGCATGGTTCGGGAATGCAACCTGGATGTCGGGGGATATCGCCCGGACATACCAGATGGCATATACTGCCGAACTCCTGGGGTTGGTTCCGGATGCCAGTATGTATCCCACCCCAGATAATATCGCAATAACCGCCGGGATTGATGTATTGAAAGAATGTATCAGCAATCACTCGCAGATTGAAGTGAAACTGCTGCATGTGCCCAGCGGTAAGTACATTATCGACAAGAAGGTGAACCTGCAATGATGACAAAACATTACCATAAGCAGGATTCAGCAGTCTCCCCGGTAGTAGGCGTGATGCTGATGCTGGTTGTGACGATCATCATCGCTGCAGTCGTTTCGGCCTTTGCCGGAGGAGTGAGCGGGGCGCAGACCAAGACCCCGGTGGCAACCATCACGGCTTCGGAGTTCTATGTCGGGGGATCCTATGATCTGACCAACCAAACAACGGGCTTTGGAAAAGGGGTTCCGGCACCGATCAGTGATCCGGCCGATCCTGCCGCTGATGTTTACATCATCTTTGAGCATAAAGGCGGCGATTCGGTCAACCTCGCCAACATCGAGATGAAATTCTCATCTCTTCAGAAACCTGCGGAGAAATCCACGGTATCCAATGCCAACACCCCCCTGACAAATACCAATGCCTCCGGACTTGGTGGCCAGGCCACGGGCGTCGGAGATAAATCATTGATCACCGGCTTCTCCAATAACTGGTCGAAGTATATGGAACGGATGCCGGATCATGGCACAATTGTCAAACCGGGTGATAAGTTCGTTGTCCACGCGGATTATGTAGCTAAGTATAAGGGATATGTCTCCGTTAACTGGCTCAAGAACGACGGGACGTACCCATTCTTTGTCAATGCCGGTGATGTGCTTACCTATCAGATCATCGACAAATCCAGCAATAAGATGATCACGTCCGGGCAGATCGCGGTGCCGGAGATTACCGGATAAGGAGGGGAAAACATGATCAGGACTTTCAACAACCATGAAAATGCAGTCTCCCCGATTGTGGGTGTGATGCTGATGCTGGTCGTCACGATCATCATTGCAGCCGTGGTCTCTGCTTTTGCCGGGGGTATATCCGCCGGAACCGAGAAAGCACCGGTGGCATCGTTCGAATGCCATATCTCGAACAGCGGCAGCTGGGGTACCAGCGGATTCGATCTCGCGGTCATAAGCACGGACAACGCGATCCCGACAAAGGATCTCAAACTGGTAACAACCTGGACAAACAACAGCGGGTACCCGATTGTCACCACGATCACCGGGCAGTCGGTAATACCGAACACGTATTATAAATGTGGTTCAGTAACGGATCCAATAAAGTGTGAAAATAATTACACGTCGCCTCTCGGGTTCGGACCAGGTGTGAACCGTACGGTGGTAAGCGGTAGTTATTACACAGACCAGCACTGGGGCAACTACAGTCTGCTGTCCGGTACGCATCTTCACAACTCTGCCGCCGGGTTTAGTAAGACCATCGGGGGATATGGTTCCACTCCAGACTCCAGATACCAGTACACTACTGGATCTTACACGCTGGGCCCTGGTGAATTCGGCACTGATGCAATGCAGGCAATCCTCGGCAAGGGATGGGAGGAACTCAGGCCCGGTAAGGTCGTTAACGTCCAACTGATCCACATCCCAAGTTCGAAGGTAATCTTTGACAAGGATGTCACCGTGGAGGATGCATAACCATGACACGAATGGACAACCAAGCAGTCTCACCGGTAGTCGGTGTGATGCTGATGCTTGTCGTGACAATCATTATCGCGGCGATAGTATCGGCATTTGCAGGTGGCTTGAGTGAGAGTAACGATAAGGCGCCCGATGTCCAGATCACTGGAGGTTACAGCCAGTCCCATGGATTCTGGATCGAAAACGAAGGCCCGGAGGATATCAGCACGGCAAGTACGACTGTCCTTGTGCGCTTATCGGACTCGTTCGGCAATGCCGAGCATATGGTCTGGTCGGTAAACAAGACCTCGATCACGAATTCAACAAAAGATGCCGATGCTAACCGCTGGTTGAAAGCCGGAGGCTATACCGGAATCAAATCATTCACTGTGGGTGACCGGGCATACGTTCTTCCGCCATACCATAACCACTCATTCCTTCAACCGAACATGGATAGTAAATCAAGCGTATATTATCTTGATAACCCGGACAACATTGGCAGATCTTTCTGGGTGGAACTGACCGACAAGAGCGGGAAGATCTTTGCGAAGACGAAGATAAAAATCGAACCCTGATCTCATCTTTTTTATCCTTTTTTTCGATAATTGGAAGATTCAATCCTGATTTTGGAGAGTTATTGCATACATTTATTGAAAGTTATAGCACAAAATCAAAAAGTTGTATTTAAGTATCATTTTTAGTAATAATATTAGTATGAAATCCGCATCATCCATGGCAGACGAACACTGCCACTTGTTCAATATCACCAAGAATTACACGGCCCAGGACCTCGCGGCCTTCCACGGGCACCTTGGGCCATTCATCGTTCTCGGCTACCGCATGGGACGATATGCCCGCGACCATTTCTGCGATGACCCTTTCTCCTTAAAAGCCGCGGTGCACTGTTCGGGCACTCCCCCGGAGTCCTGCGTGGTCGATGGAGTCCAGCTGGGATCCGGCTGCACCCTTGGCAAGCGCAACATCGAGATTGTCATGAGCCCGTCCGTCCAGTGCGTGTTTACAGGCAATGGCAAAACGCTTGTCCTGACACCGAAACCTTATACCCCGCCAAAGGATGATGGGCACCACTATGAGGCAGCGATTGAGCATTTCGCTCTCGATCTTTTCAATAAGACCGACAACAATCTCTTCACCATCCGACTGGCATGAGCATTCACGGACAAAAGGATAATGCCGTGGTTGTCCTTGACCATGTATTCACGGCATACGAAGGCGCCGAACATCCCACTATCCGCGATCTTTCTCTCACGATAAAACAGGGCGAGTACGTCATCATCGGAGGCCCGAATGGTGCGGGCAAGACCACGCTGCTTGAGACCATCAACGGCATGCTCCCGATTACCCACGGGAAGGCAACAATCTGTGGAATGGCCCTGGCGGGGGATGGTGTCCATGTACGGCAGAAGGTCGGGTACCTCATCCAGAACTTTGCGTTCAGTCCCCTGACGCCGTTTACCGTACGGGATGTTGTCATGATGGGCAGGTATGGAGGTCTTGGATTATTTACCCGGCCGGGGGATGCCGATTATCGTGCAGCTGAAGAAGCGATGAAGAGCCTGGGCGTTGAAGATATGGCGGATATCCCGATTGGTCAGCTCTCGGGTGGCCAGCAGCAGAAAGTCCTGATTGCTCATAATCTCGCAAAAAATCCCAGGGTGCTGCTCCTTGACGAGCCATTCAGTAACCTCGACCTGTTCGCCCGGGAGCGTATATCGCATTTGCTGGAATCACTGGCAAAAAAAGGCGTGACCATTATTATTGTTTCACATGCGTTTGACGACCTCCCTGATCGCCCGATCCATATCCTGGTGATGAAAAACGGTACGCTGATCCATGATACCACCTGTGCACCGGGCGATGTGGAAGCCCAGGTCCGAAAATCCAGTGCGTGAATATCATGCTTGAATTTCTCATCCAGAATAATATTGTCTGCCATGCCGTGGAAGCGATGCTCTTTGCATCCATTGCCTGCAGCGTTCTCGCCGTTGTCATCACCCAGATCAATATATCATCGATTGGATTCACGATGGCACATGCAGCGTTTGCCGGAGCTGCGGTCGGCATCTTTTTTTCAATCAATGCCACCCTTGCCGCTATCCTTGCCGGCCTGATCGTTGCAGTTCTGCTCGGACCGCTCTCCGAGCGTGCGAAGATCTCCCCCGACACAGCACTGGGCGTCATGTTTGGCATGACCATGGCAATCGCAATTTTCTTTATTGCCTACATGCAGTCCCTTGGCCGGGGATTTGATGCCAGCGGGCTCATGTTCGGCGATGTTGTCTCCCTGTTCCGCGAGGAGATCTACGGCCTCGCAGTAATTTCAATTGTCACAATCCTGTTTATCATAATTTTTTACAAAGAGATCACCGCAATTATTTTTAACCAGAAAATTGCCGAGGCTGCCGGTATCCGGGTCCGTCCGGTCTACTACGCGATGCTCTTCATGATCGCACTTACCGTTGCACTCTGTATCAATATTATCGGAGGTCTGCTGCTCTATGTCTGGCTGGTCACTCCCGCTGCAATCGCGGTCCAGTTCTGCAACAGTATCAAACAGATGTTTATTGTTGCACCAATTATCGGAGCCATCGTCAGCGTGAGCGGGGCTCTAACCGGCCTGGAATACGGACTCCCGGTCTCACCCCTGACAGCAGTTCTTTTCAGCATCCTGTTTGCTGCGGCCATCATACTTTCCCCCCGCCGGAGGATCTCAATGAGAAAAGAATAAACGATTTGTTGATCTTGTATTACTTATGAGAAAATATATCACACTTGCTCTTATTCTTGTAATTCTTTGTATCCCGGGTGTCGCTGCACTGAATGTCGTATCAACGACAACCGTCCTGTCTGACCCAATCAGTTATATCGGCGGAGATCGTGTTCGGGTGATCGCCATTGCCGATCCCACCATCTGCCCGCACATGCAAGGCGAGATCATTCCCAACCGCATCCAGATGGACATGGACTTCCTTGCAAGCGCAGATCTCTTTGTCGCAATCAACGGGTCGGTGGACAAGGAATACGTGATGCCCTATGTCAACAAGTTCATGGCAGCAAACCATAACACGAATATTTCCTGGAAGACCCTGAAGGATCCCTCAATGGTCTGGAATACACCGGAAGGAGCCCATACGCTTGCGCAGGAATCCGCTTCATGGCTCATCGGTGCCGATCCGAAGAACCAGACCTACTATGAGGAACGGCTTGCCTCATACAATGCACAGATCGATGCAACCGATCCATCACGAGAGGAGCGATCCCGGATTGCCGGACAGGATGTCATCGTCATGCTCTGGCAGAAAGAAGCTGCTGAAGAATGGCTCGGGCTTAACGTGGTCTCGGTTTTTGCACCGGATTTCTATAACAACGGGCAGTCCACCCCGCGGGCAGTCATCAATGATATCTTTGATCATCCGGAGAAATACCGGAATGTAAAATACGTGATCGAGAACATGCAGTCAGGGGATATGGCTAAAGGTATCACGGAGGCACTTCACGATAATGGAATTCCGGCGGAGCGTGTGATCTTTACCAATTTCCCCGGCTCGGTTGCCGGTGCCGACACGCTTCCCGGTGTTCTCCGGTACAATAAAGGGCTCGTGACTCCTTCCGCCGCATCTGCTGCCGCCAGGGGAACTTCAGCGCTTCCCTCACCGCTGGGTGTTGAAACTGCCCTGATCGGGATGGGTATCCTTTTTGTGGGTCTCCACTACCGCAGGAAAGAAGATCAATAAAAAAAGGTTACTCAGGAGAAAACCACAATCACATCACGGGAACACCATCATCGTCCCGTTCGTCCCGGAAACATACCTGTCCGCATATGCATTCAGCATTGCCCGCGGGTGCAGGTCTCGGAATTCAGAGGGGTGGAGAAGCTGCGCCTTGTAGACCAGCCCGATATATGCCCGGGGTCCGTACTCAACATCATTGGCAAAGAGATACACCCGGTCGTTCTTTACCGCAGGGACCGTGTTCCACCCGGTCCGGTTCCGGAGGGTCGCCGCTATCTCAGGGAATGGTTTCTGGTTACTGGACGAAATAACCTTGAAAATAAAATCCGGTTGGCGTGCAATAACCCATTCCGTGCTGATCTTGGCAGATGAAGTCGAAACATCCGATGCAATATTCCTTCCACCGGCAAGGGTAAGTTGCTCATCAGCACCGGAACCAGAACCGGAGACCGTATAATCGGTGTAGGACTCTGAATAGACAGATGGATATTCTTCTGCAGGAATGTCCCTGACTCTCCCGGTAATCTCCGCAACGGTATCTTCCACCATCCGGGCATACACTTCCGCCTCATTCGATTTGCCGGTCAGAGCGCCCAGAGACCGGGCATCCCGGGCAAGAGTAGACAGACGGAAACAGTCGAGATAGATGACCGTGATATTGGCAGCTGCGAACTGGTCCAGGTTCTTGGGTTTTGAACTTGCATACGCAATCACGATATCCGGGTGGAGAGCCAGTATCCGTTCGACATTGGGCACCTGCCAGTCACCAACATTTTCTGCCTGCGGGATCTTATCCATGATATACGAGACATTGGTCGTGGACTGGGTCACGCCAACAACCATATCCTGTGCCCCGATTGCGATCATCATCTCAGCGGCATTGCCATTCGCTACGATAATTCGCTTCGGATGACAGGGCAGGGTCACCAGTGACCCGTCAGTCTGCATGATGGTGACCGGTGTACAGTTCCCGCTGGAGATTCCTGACACCTCATTGGTGATGCCGGTCATTGCAGGGGCTGGCGTACCCGATGGTGCGAGCGGGCTTTTTTCAGAAGAATCCACGCAGCCCGCACCCAGGACCATGCAGAGAACAAGGATGAGGGAAATACTGATCCGCATCATCTGTGTAGTCATACGGTTACCCTCCTGAAAACGTGCGTGCAGATTGCAAGCACACACCCGGTCAGCACAAGCAGGACAAGAAGTGGCAGGACGGGGAATCCACCAGCCGTTACATCCCGCACCGCATCGATCGCATAACTGAGCGGGTTGAAATGTGCAATGGTTGCAAGCCAGGCCGGCATGACGCTATACGGCATCAGGGCGCTGGACGTGAAGAAGAGCGGCATCGAGATCATGGTGTTGAATGCTGAGTAGGAATCGTGATCGTCAAGGTACAGCGCAATCGTTGTGGCAAACGCCGAGATCAGGACCCCGAAGAGGAAGAGAATAAAATACGTGAGGGCATACTGCACGGGATTGAGCAGGGTAGCTCCGATGAGAAGCGCGATAATCAGGATGATCGTTGTCTGGATCAGGCCGCGTCCGGTGATGAAAAGGATCTTGCCAACAAGGATGCTGCTCCGGGGGGTGGGAAGGGCAAGGAATTTATTGAGAAAGCCAAGGATCTTATCAAACATCAGGAGCGCTCCGCCACTCAGCCCGGCAGAGAGCATGGTCATGACAAGGATACCCGGCGTGATGAAGTCCAGGTAGTTGCCAGTGAACTGGACCGGCAGGGCAAGGCCGACAAAGATCAGCCAGGCTGCTGGCATGACCAGCGATGAGATCACCGCTACCCGCCCACGGAACCACTTGGTAAAATCCCGTTTCATGTAGGGGACAATACCGTTCATCTTCTCCTCCGCAGCATAATCCTGAATTTATTATATTCAAACCCTTGAGGCTCCTCCTGCTGGCCAACTGCATGCAGGAACACATCATCCAGGGTAGGTTCACGCAGGGACATTGCACGGACAAGACAACCGGATTTCCCGAGGGCATCTGCAAGCGCCGGCAGCGCTTCCCGCCCGTTCTCTGCAGTAAACGAGACCTCGTCACCATTACTCCCGACAAAGACCACCCCGTCCACCTCCGGTGGAACAAACGACCCGTCAATCTTTACCGTGATCACATCTTTCATCAGACGGGCCTTGAGTTCCATCGGGGTGCCAAGCGCGGCAATCCGTCCTTTGCTGATGATTCCGACCCGGTCGCAGAACTGGTCTGCCTCGTCCATGTAGTGGGTAGTGACAAAGATCGTCATGCCTTTCTTTCTCAGGGCCCGGATATGTTCCCAGATCTTCTTGCGTGCTGCAACATCGAGACCGATTGTCGGTTCGTCCAGGAAGAGCACGGACGGTTCGTGGACAAGGGCCTGCGCGAGTTCGAGCCGCCGTCGCATCCCGCCCGAGTAAGTCTTAATAAGATCGTCGGCCCGGTCGGTCAGGTCCATCACTGCAAGCACATCATCGACACGGTCGCTGGCTTGCGGCACCCCGTACAGGTCTGCAAAGAATCGGACGTTCTCCCGGCCGGTCAGTTTGATATCCACCGCCATGTCCTGAGGGACATAACTGAGTTTCTTTCTCACACCTTCTCCATCACCAGAAATATCGTGTCCGCAGACGGTTGCGCTTCCTTTTGTTGGTCTGAGAAGGGTAGTCAGCATCAGCACTGTGGTGGTCTTGCCGGACCCGTTCGGGCCCAGCAGGGCAAAGATCTCGTTGTTCACGGACAGAGTCAGGTTATCCACAGCGCAGAGCGCATCATAGTATTTCGTGAGATTCGTTGTCTCGATTGCATTCATTGTCTTGTTCCATCCTGTTTTCCCTGGCGTTTCAGTGCCGGTGTTTTGTATGGATTTTTGCCATGATCTCGTTCATCGAATCGCCCCAGGCAGCGACATCATCCTTGGTTATGATGTCAACACTGCCCCCCTGGTATTCGCCCTCTCCCACCAGGTCTTCCATCCAGGACTCGATCTCAAGGTAGTTGTTCTTGAGATCGTTGAGCACATCCTCGTCCGCATTCCAGAGACCGCGCTGTTCTGCTTCGAGCAGCCTTCGGGAGATCTCTTCCAGTGCATAGGGATTATTCTTCTCAAAGAACTCCCTCATCTCTTCATTATTCACGAATGTTTGGGCGATATCATCGAAGATCCAGTCATCAACTTCCTGTGTTGATGCCTCCCAGCCGTACACCCGGGTCACCCGTTTCATAATATCGGACGCCCCTTTGTACCCGTGCTCCTTCATGCCGTCGATCCACTTCGGGTTCAGGAGTTTTGTGCGGACAACGCGGCGGATTTCATCGGCAAGATCCCGGACCTCGATATGTCCGGGCTCGCGTGTATCGCCATAGTACGGCTTTACCTCATTGCCGGAATAATGGCGGGCAGCTGCGGTCATTCCCCCGTGCGCCCCGAAGTAACAGCAGCACCCGAGCAGATCATACTCATCAGACTGCACCTTGTTGAACGTCACCGATACCGTAGAAAGGCTGGACGCAAGCTGCTCATGGGCGTTCCTGCCGGTGATCTCCTTACCATAGGCATAGCCGTTCACAGCAACGAAGATATCTGCAAGATCTTTCTCATCTTTCCAGGCACTCGCAAGCACAGCAAGGTTCACGCCGCTCGAATAAGTGCCAGGCTGAGATGAAAAGATCCGGAGAGTTGCATCACGGATGGACATCCCCTCCTGTCCGATGGCAGCAAGAGTATGCTTTCGGACGTAGTTCTGTTCCACCGGTTCGTCGAGCGCTGCAACAGCCATGACAGCCTCATCGAGCAGTTCGTAACAATTGGAAAAGTTATCCCGCAGGATACCGGAGGTACGGACCGTGATATCGATCCGGGGCCGGCCGAGTGTCACCAGCGGTATAATAGTAAATGTTTTCACCTGTCCGTTGGGGGACCATACCGGCTCAACACCCAGCATGGCAAACATCTCGGCAAACATCTCTCCGTCCGAAGACATGATGTCGCCTGCCATCCAGTAGAATGCCACATTCTCCGGAAGGTTTCCCTCTTCGCCATGGTATTTGGCGATAAGCGATTCAGAAAGCCGTTGGCCGACACGCCATGCAGCCCGGGTCGGGACCCGGTGCGGATCAAGGGAATAGAAGTTCCTGCCGGTGGGCAGAACATCCTCGTGGCCGCGTGAGATGAGACCGGAGGGGCCAGCCGGGATATATCCCGCGTTAAAACCGTTGAAGAGCGATTCGATCTCCCTTGAGTCATCAATACGGCGGTCGATGTCAGCGATCCGATCGCGGATGCCATCCAGTTCACAGGCCTGTTCCTGGGATATCGTGCGCAGGAAGAGTGTCTCATAGGACAATGCGGGATCTTCCAGCACGGACCAGATAAATTGCCGGAGAATCCCGTCCAGCTGTTCCAGAAGTGCACCATACGATGCCTTGTGGATATCAGAGTACTTTTGCTGGTTTGCAAGCAGATCGGTGAGGTCAAGCCCAAGTATCTGTGCCATGATACGGCGGGGCGAGCGATCGCTCGTATCATACCGGATGATCGAACTGATGAAATCCACCCGCTTCTCACCCTGCGGAAGCTCCCCGAAGATATGCATACCGGCATCGATCTGGGTATTGCGGATCTTCGAGAGCACCTCATGTGCCCGGCCAACCACTTCCGCAAGGGGAAGATCGTGGGTCATGTGCATATCCTTATCGAGATTATTTTCCGCCAGCGTATCAAGAATCAGGTGCTGGAGGGCGTGGGCCCGCGCCGGGTCGATCTTTGCGGTCTCGTACTGGGTGAGCAGGTTCTCCAGTTCCTCAAGTCCCTCGTAGAGGCCGCTCCCCGTCATGACGGTCTGCATGTGATCGACAAGAGTGGCATAACTCCGCCGTTTCGCAAGCGTGCCTTCCGGAGGATTGTCCGAATTGTAGATGTACAGGTAGGGAACCGACCCGGCGACAATATCCGGGAAACACTCCTCTGAAAGTCCGAGACCCTTTCCGGGCAGGAACTCAAGGTTTCCATGCGTACCGACATGGACAACGACATCTGCCTTGAAAATTTCCCGGATATACTGGTACGTAGCCAGGTATTGGTGTGGCGGCGGGCAGTCAGGATCATGAAGGATCTTACAGACCTGCCCGTCGCACCGTGCGCCGAAACAACCGCGCTTGGGCTGGACGTGAACCGTTGCATTGCCAAACGAGAGACCGGTAATAAGAATCCTGTCCTGGTACACCATTCCCAGGCCGGGTGGTTCCCCCCACGTTGCAATCACGCGTTTCTGCGCCGCGGGTGGCAGCGAGGTGAAGTGCGGCAGGTAGGTCTCCATATCCATCTGCAGGAGGGCGCCGCCCTTTGCTACTATGTCCTCGACGGTTGTCCAGCGAAACTCGGAGAGTGCTTTTTTCCCCATGATGGTCTCGATGAGTTCCCTGCCATTGGACGGAGGATCGACGGCATAGCCGGCTTCCTTCATCCTTGTGAGGATCCGCGCGACACTTTCCAGTGAATCCAGATGCGATGCCGAGCCCACATTTGCATCAGCATTTGCACAGGGATTGTTGTTGAAGATGAACGATACCCTCCGTTCATGGACCGGTTTTCCTGCAAGCATGACCCACTGTTTTACCCGGGCCGCAATCTTGTCGCAGCGGTCCGGAACCGGTTCCCGGGGTTTTTCCCCGTCAGCACTGCTCCTGCTTGCGCCGAGAAAGACCGGCTCGATCACACCTTCAAACTCCGGCATTGCAACTGCCCATCCGGTGTCAAGGGTCAGGCCGGTGGAATCCCTCCACTGCCCGATCGATTGATAATTTGAGATGATGGGGTGAAAGATCGGGATATTTAACTGCTTGAGCAGTCTGACACCGCTTTCTGCGGTCGTTTTTTCCTGGTAATTATCTCCCCGCGAGGTTCCCAGCAGGAATGGCACCAGTTTGATGATCGCGTCAACACGGGGCACACCCCCGTGTGTCAGGTATTCGGAGATGATATACATCATTCCTTTGGCACCGATACTCGCGTCCCGTATTGCATACGTGAAAACCGGTATGACATTGAGGCCTTTTTCTTCAAGGCTGCGGATAAGGGCATCTTCAATAGCAGTATTCGATGATGCCCACGTCACCCGGGAAAAGATGATACCGATAAACGGATCGGTCCCTTTCCTGCGTGGGGAATACCAGGCCAGATACGAGTCAATACCCGTGTACACGGTCGGGGCATCCGGGTGGTAGATCCCCTCCCACGGGACATCAAGGGGAGGAAGAGCGGGAACACCTTCACCGAACAGTTCTTTTTGGATGAACCGGAGCATATTCCGGTAATTCTCATCGCCACTGTTGACGAGGTATGCCTGGCAGGTTGTGACAATCGCCGGGGATACGGAAGAATATGCAAAAAAGGATGGTTCATATCCCAGAGAGATTACGGGAATTGTTTTTCCGATACGTTTGATCTCTTTGTCAATTTGTTCCCAGAACATGTCTGAAGTATGATATAAGAGCACGACATCGGACATTTTCATGGACTCAAGTGCTTCCTCCACTTTTTCCGGAGAATCGTCCAGTACCCGGTTAGGATAAATAGTGAGGTCAACACCGGTTGTTTCTGCCGCTCGTTTCAGAATCGGGGAATACGAACCCCACATAATTGCAGTCAGTTTCATGACATGTCTTCCCAAAAATAATTTCCAGATTGAATTCCCGGTGTTGCCGGGGTTTGCTGAGAGACAAACTCATCCGGTTTAATGTCTGTTGCATCAACGGCGCATTCCCGTTTCCGGAAGAATCGGATCGCAACCCGGCTTGAGGGTAATTCTTTTCATGAAGTAATAAATATCTTACGAAATTTCATACTGAATAGTAAGAAAAATTACAAATAAAATAATTTATAAGATCAATGAAAACAATATGATGAAGTAGAATTACGAATTTTAAAAATAATAGCCGGAGCCCAGCGATGCACCATTTCGACGACATTTACCCGTTTTCCGCTATTGTCGGCCAGGAACAGATGAAAATGGCGTTACTCCTCAACGCGATCAATCCCCGCATCGGCGGCGTACTTATCAAAGGCGAGAAAGGCACGGCAAAATCAACCGCTGCCCGGGCACTCGCCTTCCTGCTCCCGAAACGACAGGTTGTCGAGGGATGCACATTCGGATGTGATCCAAATGACCGAAAAGGCCTCTGTCTTGATTGCCAGAAAAAATATCCAAACCTTCCCGTGACAGATGTAAAGATGCGGGTCATTGAGCTGCCAATCAGCGCCACCGAAGACAAAGTGGTTGGCAGCCTCGATATCGAACATGCACTCAAGAAAGGAGAGAAGAAGTTTGAGCCGGGCATCCTTGCACAGGCACACCGGAATATTTTGTACGTGGATGAGGTCAACCTCCTGAATGACCACATCGTGGATGTTCTCCTGGATGCTGCGGCCATGGGGATGAACTACATCGAGCGTGAAGGGGTCTCGTACGTCCACCCTTCGGCATTCATTCTTATCGGCACGATGAATCCCGAAGAGGGAGAACTGCGCCCCCAGCTCCTCGACCGCTTCGGGCTCTGCGTGGACATTGAGGGCATCCATGATGCCGACACCCGGGTCGAGGTGATCCGGAGGCGGCAGAAGTATGACGATTCACCGGAAGAGTTCCTCCCCACCTGGGATTCTGCTGAACAGGAACTCCGTGAGCGGATTGTCCGGGCACAACAACTCCTGCCGCAGGTCGTAGTCTCCGATGAGATGCTCCGGATGATCGCCCAGATATGCATCGACATGGCAGTCGATGGCCACCGTGCCGATATTACCATGATGAAGACGGCAGCAACCATCGCGGCATACAACTGCCGTACGGAGGTAACCGGGGACGATGTCCGTGAAGCGGCAACGCTCGTGCTCTCCCACCGGATGCGTCGCCGGCCGTTTTCCGAACAACAGATGGATACGCAGAAGATAGAACAGTCCATCCGGAAATCGCAAGACGAGCGCCAGCAGCCGGAGCACAACCACGAACATCCGGAAAACCAGAAACCAAAAGAGAACGCAATGCCTGACGGTTCGGCCACTACGCAGTCTGCTGAAGGGGCGCCGTTTAAGGTAAACCAGCAGCAGTTTTCAGCGCCGCGCCGAATTGACGCATTCTGTCGGGAGGGAAACGGGAGGAGGAGCACAACTGAATCCCGTGACGGGAGATACGTCAGAGACCGGATCCCAAAGGCCCTGGGGCCGGACATTGCCCTTGACGCAACGATCCGGGCGGCAGCTCCTCACCAGCGGGACCGAGCCGGGGAACTTGCCGTTGTGATTGAGACCTCGGACATTCGTGAAAAAGTCAGGGAGCGCAAAATGGGTAGCACGGTCCTGTTTGTTGTTGATGCCAGCGGGAGCATGGGCGCACAGCAGCGGATGACAGCAGTCAAGGGTGCAATTTTCTCGCTCCTGATCGATGCCTACCAGAAACGTGACCGCGTAGGTCTTGTGATCTTCCGGGGCAAGGGCGCTGAAGTTCTTCTCCCGCCAACATCGAGTGTGGAGCTTGCCCGGAACTACATGCAGTCGCTTCCGGTAGGTGGCAAAACACCACTTGCCCATGGACTCTCCAAGGGATTCGAAGTCCTGAAACGGGAACTGATGATCAACCACCACACCATCCCACGAATGATCCTGATCTCTGATGGAAAAGGAAATGTGAGCATGGGATCCGGTTCCCCCATGGAGGATGCCAGGGAAATGGCAGCCCACATCCGCGATGCCGGCATATCCTCGTTTGTGATCGATTCCGAGAATGGGTTTCTCTCCTTTGGGCTTGCCCAGTCCCTCTCTGAGGAACTGGGTGCAAAATATCTCAAACTCGAGGATCTCCAGGCAGAACAACTCGCAGATCTTGTGAAAGGAATCGGGATGTAAATCCAGACCTCCCCTCACCTTTTCAGCAGGAATCCCGTATCGCTCCTGTCTCCCGGGGTCCATTCATGGAAGAGATCCATAAACCGTTAACTCCCAAAAAAGTGACCGTACATTCCCTGTACAAAGAGGGCAGCACCCGGCGTATAGCGCTGATCATTGGCCTCTCCCTCCTGGTCATCATGGCGGCTGTCATTTCCGCAGGTATCGGTACGGTCCCGATCTCACCCATGGACACCATCCTTGCCATCGGGCATTCCTGCGCAGTAATGCTCCAGAACTTCCTGCACACGTACCTGCCCTCCATCGGGGCGTGGTACGATACGATCCCGGTCTCCATCCCCGCACCATCCAATCCGCAGGCCGAACTGATCGTGGTCGGGTTCCGGCTCCCCCGGATCTTCCTTGCCATCCTCACCGGGATCAGTCTCGCTGTTGCCGGTGCGGTGATGCAGGGGCTGCTCAGGAATCCGCTCGTCAGCCCGTTCACGCTGGGACTCTCATCGGCCGCATCCTTTGGCGCCGCGCTCGCGATTGTCCTTGGGCCGGGTATCCTCGTCTCGTACTTCCTGCTCAGTTATGACATGTGGATCGTTGTCTTCGCGTTCCTCTTCGGCTGGCTCTCCATGCTCCTTGTCTACTGGATCTCCCGTTCGCGGGGGACCACGCAGTCCACGCTTATCCTTGCCGGTGTGGTGATCGGCTACCTCTTTACGGCCGGCGTAATGGCACTCAAGTATACCACCAACAACGAGAAACTCCGGGAACTGATGGTCTGGCTGATGGGCGGGATGTGGGGGGCAAGCTGGAGTGCCGTCCTGCTTCTTATCCCGCTCGTGGTTATCTGTTTCTACCTTTTGGAGCGAAAGGCATGGGACTTAAATGCCCTCTCCGCGGGCGACGATGTGGCAAAAAACCTCGGGATCAATGTCGAGCGCCTGCGCCTGTCCGGCCTGATGATCTCAACCTTTGCGGCATCGTGCTGCCTGGCCTTCACCGGCATCATCGGGTTCATCGGCCTCATGGGGCCGCATATCTGTCGCATGTTCATCGGGAGCGATCACCGCTACCTGATCCCGTGCGCCGGCCTGATGGGTGCGGCAATCCTCTTGATCTCCGATACGGTGGCCAGGACGATCATGAGCCCGGTGGAGATCCCGGTTGGCATCATCATGTATGCCATTGGCGGCGTATTCTTCCTTTTCCTGATCATGAGGGGCAGAGGACGGGGATTGTATTAGGAGGTATCCGTATGGAACTGGTGATTGACGCTGTCGGCAAGGATTATGACCAGAAACGGGTACTGGACGATATATCATTCTCCCTCGGAAACGCAGAGATTGTTGCCCTTGTTGGCCCAAACGGCTCCGGCAAATCAACGCTCATCAAGACGATTGCCGGGGTTCATACCCAGAGTACGGGTACCATCCGGATTGACGGGAACGATATCCGTACAGTGGATCCCATCGATCTTGCGAAGGTGATCGGGTACGTTCCCCAGCATTTCACCTATACGCTCTATTCCACGGTCTTTGAGACCGTTCTCCTTGGCCGTCGCCAGCACATCAAGTGGTCGGTGTCGGATGAGGAACTCTCAAGAGTCCAGCACTCGCTCGATGCACTGGAGATGGGGCACATGGCAGGGAATTACATGGACCAGCTCTCGGGGGGCGAGCGCCAGAAGGTCTTCATTGCGAGGGCGCTTGCCCAGGACCCGGAACTCTTCCTCTTCGACGAACCGACCAGTGCCCTGGATATCCGGTACCAGATCGAGGTGATGGAGACAATGCGGGAGATCACGTGGGAGCGGGGTGCCGGCATGATCATCGCGGTGCACGACCTCAACCTCGCGTACCGGTACGCGGATACCGTGGTTGTGCTCAACGGGGGAAAGATGGCAGGGTATGGCAAACCGCAGGAGATCCTGACACCGACCTGTATCAGCAAGGTGTATGGCGTGGATTCATTTGTTATCGAAAACGAGTTCGGGAAATTCCTGGTGCCGTTCCGGGCAAACGCAGCACCATAATCCTGACGGACGCATGATTCGTTGTATCCCGGTATTGTAAAGGGTTTTCCGGACAGCGAAAAAAAGCAAAACGGTTGTCCGGGGATTGTTTACTTTTTCCGGACCCGGGGTCTGCCTGGTGCGTCATGCAGCCAGCGCATCATAGACCCGGTATGTCCTACCCTCGGACATCAGTGCAATGATCTCCACACGGTCGGCCTCTTTCGATCCATCGAGGACAATCTCAGTCACGCCATTCAAGGGCAGGATGATGCCAGTTGACACCGATCCGTTCGGGCGGGTAACCGTGACATCCGCACTCTGGATGCTGCCATGCCCTGCACTTCCGGCAAGCGTGATTAGTATTCTTGAAGTGATGGGACTTTTCTCGACATGGAAGTAGGACTTCTGGACCGAGGGCACAGAAGCCGTCGGCAGAAGCACGAGTGGAGGGGGTGGATGTCGCTGTCGGCGTGTTCGGTATCATCAGCCTGATCTTTGGTATCATCCTGCTCATCAACCCTTCATCGCAGCAGCGCTCCTGCCTTTCGTGGCCGGCGGGTTTGCAATCGTCATGGGGATCGTCTCGATCTACGTCTCGTTCGCTGCAAAAAAGTGCGGCGAAGCGGTCACGGCGTGAGCGGGTTCTCCTGAATTTTTCTTTTTTAAAAAAACTCCCAGGGTTAGTGAACCTTATCAGAGCAGGATTTACCGGATATCCTGATGATGCGCTTCACTGACAGGGTAACTGTTATAAAAATACAAGGACCGGATTCGTCCCAATTTTTATAAGAATGAACCTGTATATGTGTACAGTCAAAGTATAACGTGAAGTGACAAACACATGAATTTTGGAAGTCTTGGTGGAATGGGCGGGGCAGTTGCAGGGTATATTGCAACACCCGAAGGTCAGGAAGCAGTGAAACAGTTCCTTGCATCGCCCGAGGGAATTACCCTGCTGAAGAATTTTGCCGGATCTGCGGAAGGAAAGAAGGCCATGGCAAGCGTGCTCCCCAGTGTTCTCTCGGGGCTCAACCTTCCCGCGGGCGCATCCGAGATGATCACGGCTGCCCTCAACAAACAGTAAATCTCTCTTTTTTTAGATTGTGAAAACAATTCTTCCCGTAATACCGGAAAATTTTCGGAGTTTTCTAGGTGTTTCCTTCCATCCTGCGCACAGCATACAGCCGCTTTGTATCCTCCGACGGGATATTCCCTGAAATAATACACGGACCCGTTCACCGAATGCCGGACCGTGATCGGTTTTTCGAACGGAATCTAGACCTCTCTCATACTTTCTTCGTGAATCCTGGTAGTGTACACTACCTGCCAAAAACCTGAATGAGTTACACCAGTATCAGCATCGCAATCGATCTCCGGCAAAAATTTTCAACCACCCCCTCACCCCCTCACCCCCTGCTTGAAAATTTTCAGGCATGGTCTGGTTGATCATCCCCTCACAGCACGCCGGAAACTGTAAAAAAATGTCGGTTATTCAATTGAATTATCGGTTAATTAACCGGTAACCGGCTCGTTAACTTACACCCTGTGATCGCGATTGAAATTTTTTCTGGCAGGGTCTGTTTGAAAAAATATGCTCTGGAGAATACCTTAATCCAGACAAATTGCAGGAATCCCGTACGTGCCTGAAATATACTCTATGGATAGTCAACAACCCGTATCACATCCCAATTGCCTGAAACTACGAAGACCCGTACCAAAAGGAACGGATTTGGGTTTTTTCCCAATCCCTTCCCGGACGAAGAGCCGGAAGTGATCGAACCAGAACAAATCGAAGTCAAGCGTTCCGGGACCACGGAGAACCTGTGCCAGGAAAATCCCTTGAATAGACACCCGGCTATTCTTGTACAGGAACATGAAAACTGCAAGGACTTTTTCCTGTGTCTCCCGTGCTATCTGTTTTTCAATGAGACCCTGCTGACTATTTTATTATTCAATAAATGTTCAGCGGATCCCAACCGGATTTTTCTCTTCGTATATCTCCGGTTCCGTTCGGATCTCAATACCCGGTTGCATAATAATATCCATCCACCGTGATCACTTTCATGGGTACGCCAAAGAGCCGGCCGATGTGATCATCGGTAAGCAGGTCCTCTTTCCTGCCGTCCGCTTCGAACCGCCCGTTCTTCATGAGGATGACGCGATCGATCTCCGGGATGATGTCCTGGAGGTTATGGGTGACAAGGATGATCCCCGTGCCGGCCCGGGCGATCTTCCGAATCGTCTGCCGGAACGTGTGGAGGGCGTTCAGGTCAAGACTGTTGGTGGGCTCATCAAGGATCAGGACACCGGGATCATTTACCATTGCCCTGCCGATCAGGAACCTCCGGGATTCGCCGGAGGACATCTCCGTCATGGTCCGGTCGCTGATCCCGCTGACGCCGAGGAACGCACAGATCTCGTCGGCCTTCCGGTCCATCTCCGGCGTGATCTCCCGGTTGAAGAGCCCGATGCTCGAAAAGAACCCGGAGAGGACGACCTCCCTGCCGGTGATCTGCCGCGTAAAGGTGTACTGGAGATCATTGGAGACAACCCCGAAGGCTGACCGCAGTGCGAAGACATCCCAGACATCCTTCCCGCAGATCCGGAACATGACCGGGCCGGCATCGAGCCGGGGGTAGAACTCCCGCGTGATGGTTTTGATGAACGAGGATTTCCCCGCACCGTTCGGCCCGAGGATCGCCACGTTCCCGCCCCGGCGGAGGGTGACGGATAACCCGTCAAGGACTTTCTTGTCCCCGTGGAAAACGGTGACGTTGTCAAATTCAAGGAATGGGGCGGTATCCTGCCCTGACAGTGAATGGTTATCCATAAAATCTCCTGGTACCGACGGGTAGAACGGGAACCCCGGGCTGCCGTCTCATACTACGTTGGCGATCGCGATCGTATACCGGCACAGACCTTCCGTCTCGCGGGAGCAGGTGAGGCTGCCCCCGGCCCGTTCGCAGAGCCCGGATAAGAACCGTGTCGTCTTCCGCTTCTCCTTTGTTCCATGGGGAGAGACATTGCCGGATACGGTTACCTGTACTCCCGAATCGCTCTTTTCGATACCGACCCTGATATGATCCGAGCCGGTCCCGACCAGGTCCTCGAGGATGTATGTGAGGAGATCGGTGAAGTGATCGCGGTCGATGGCAACCGGTACCGGGCCCGCGGGTTCGTTCATGGCGAAATCAACCTCGTCAAGGAGGGGCCTGGTACCCAGGCGGGCGAGCAGGATCCGGGCAAATGCATCCTCGTCATCCGCTGACGAGAGAACATCATCGTCGGAACATGAGGAGACGGAGTGCCCCTCGGCCACCGCCTCGATGAGCCCGTTGATGTCGGTGACGGTGATCTCCCGGGGCGGCGTGAAGCCGCGGAACATGGTGATATAATCCGAGAGAAGCCGTTCCGCACGGTGCACCATGCTCCGGTCGATGATATCTGCCAGCTCATCCTTGTTGAAGATACGCTGCATCTTCCCGATGACCTGGCCGGCCTTGAGGGCAAGGTGGATCGAGAGGCCCCCGGCCCGGTGGTGCTCATCGGCAAACGTCCTGAACGCATCCAGGAGTTCATCCATGGCCTCGCCGTGGATGAGGGCACGGGTCTCGTCAGCGATCTCGGACTCGCCCAGTTCTTCGAGAACATACCCTACATAATAAAGGCGGCCCGCCATGATCGTGAAGAGCTCGTTCACCTCTTCCATACACTCCTCGGCATATGCGGCGGCATCGGCAGCACGGTCCGGGCTGAGCTCGGCGATATCGGTGAGGGCGAGGGTGTCGCGCTTCACCATCGCAAGGGTCTTGGCTGCGTCCCCGGCCATGATCAGGCGGCCGTGGCCAGGGCAGAGGACCGAGATCCCGCCCCCGCTGACAAGCGCCCCGATCCCCTCAAGCGAACGGATGAGTTGCTCCTGCGACCACCCGACAAGGCCGGCAACCCCGGGATTTGCGGCAAAGAGAAGATCGCCGATGAAGAGGACGCTTCCGATCCGGATACAGATGCTGTCCACGCTGTGCCCGGGCGTATGATAGAACTCGACAACTGGCCCGGATGCTCCGAATTGGATCTCCTCGCGGTCCGGGAGCGGCGACGCAGCATGAGGCAGGAACCGGGTGACCGTGAGACGGCCGCCGTTTGCAACGCAGAGTTCTGCCGGAATGCCGGGATGCTCCCTGCTGCCCGGGGCCAGGAGGTGGATGCCGACTCTCATCGGCCGGAGGGTGAGGCTGAACAGGTCTGCCAGGGTATACCTCTTATCACCCCGTTCGAGGGCGGCAGCGCCATTCTCCTGGGCCATCAGCGTTACCGTCTCGGTAAATGCAAAGGCCGGGACATTCTGGATACCGTAGAAATGGTCGGTGTGGATATGGGTGAGGATGATAAAGACCGGGCGGTCCTTCTCATGGCGGCACTCCGTTACCACCTGCATCAGGTTTTCTGCCTGCTCGGGGAGGCCGCCCGGATCGATCAGGAGGATGGCATCCGGCGTCTGGATAAGATAAGAGTTGGAAGAAACGGTATCGATCTTCCGGATAAGTGGGTACACCTGCGCCCCTGTCGCTCCCGGCAGGGGCTGCCATTGGAGAGGAACCAGCTGGCCGTTACCAGCCGGCAAGCGCCTCTCCCTCGGAAGGATAGATCGAGAAAATCGAGGTGAACCCGGCAAGCTTGAGGATCTTCAGGACTTCGGGTGAGAGCCCGCAGATGCTGAATTTGTCGTCTGCGCCTTTGAGTTTCTTTGCGGTTGCAAGAAGCACCCGCAGGCCGCCGCTGCTGATATAGGATACGGCTGAAAAGTTCAGCAGGACCCTGCGGTGGCCTGCCTCGATCTCCTTGTTGATCGCCTGTTCGAGCACCGGTGCGGTGGCGGTATCGACTCTTCCTGCAATAGAAAGGATAGTTGCATTGTCCTTGTTGTTGGTAGTAATATCCACTGAAGTCCCCCACACAAATCTGGTTTTTTGGTAGTGCAATGTCGGTGCTTAAAAAAGATAATCCTATCCCTCTTGAGAATGGTGAATATTAAGTGGAACGGGGGTCAATGCGTACAGGATTGGCATGGCAACAACAATACTCTCCTCTTTGATCCTGCTCCTCCAGATAATGTGCGTGATCATCGTGGTTGCCTACCTGCTCACCCGGAGCAGGTTCTTCATCGATGTTCTTGAAGGTCATCTGACCTGGAAATCACAAGCAGTCCTGATCCTTATCTTTGGAGCGCTCTCGGTCTACGGCACCATGGCCGGTGTGGAGGTCAACGGCGCGATCGTCAATGTCCGCGATCTCGGGCCAATGCTCGCCGGCCTGCTGGGCGGACCGGTGGTCGGTATCAGCGCCGGTCTCATCGGGGCCGCGTACCGTTTCAGCCTCGGCGGGTTTACGATGTATTCCTGCTCGCTCTCCACGGTCCTTGCCGGGCTCTTCGGCGGCCTGATCTGGTATGCCTGCAAGAAGAAGTTCGCCGGGATCACCATTGCCGTTCTCTTCGGTATTCTCATGGAAGCGCTTCACATGCTGCTCACCCTTGCCATATGCAGCCCGTTCGACAAGGCGATGGCAGTTGTGCAGCAGGTCTCCATCCCCATGATCGCGGCAAACGCGGCGGGGATGTTCGTCTTCGCGTTCATTGTGGAAAATCTCCAGACGGAACGCAGGCTCCAGGCAGAACGCGACGGCCTGATGAAGGAGATGGAGCGCAAGAACACGGAGCTTGCCATTGCTGCCGATATCCAGCAGAGTTTCCTCCCGGAAAAGATCTCCCAGATCAAGGGGTTCGATATCTCTGCACACAGTATGATGGCCAAGGAAGTGGGCGGCGACTTCTTCGATGTCATCCCGCTGGAAGTGATCCCGCTCTCCAATGACCGGCTCGGCGTAATGATCGCGGACGTGTCCGGCAAGGGAATTCCCGCGGCACTTTTCATGGCCTTGTCCCGTATCGTTGTCCGGGTCAATGCAACCTGGTACCCGGACCGGCCTGCCGAGGTCATCAAATCCTCCAACGCGATCATTGCTCCCGATTCGAAATCCGGGATGTTCGTCACCCTGTTCTATGGTATTATCGAGGTGAAGAACCGGAACCTGACGTACGTCAACGCCGGCCACAACCCGCCGATCATCTGCCACGCCGCTGATGGCTCGTTCGAGATCCTGGAGGCAACCGGGATGGCGGTCGCTGCCATGGCAGAGGCCGAGTACACCCAGGGCACAAAAGAGCTCACGCAGGGCGATGTCCTGGTCCTCTACACGGACGGGATCACCGAAGCCGAGAACTGCCAGCTGAAGCAGTTCGGCGAGGATCGGCTGAGGGCCGCGATCAGCCAGTCCCGGGGCATGGATTCAAAAGCAATCATGTCCAAGATCCTCCATGAGGTAAAGGAATTTACCGGGGATCAGCCCCAGTCGGATGATATCACGCTGATGATCATCAAGGTGGAATAACAAGACAGGTGGACGAACCGATGCCTGAGCAGTCGCAGTCACTCACAATCCCGTCGGATCTCGAAGAGATCGCAAAAGTGTCCGACGCGCTCGAGTCCCTCATGCTGGACCAGGAATTTCCCGGGGAGGATATCCTGGATACCCAGCTTGCCGTTGAGGAGGCAGTCACCAATATCATTGTCCACGGGTACGAGAATACCGTGGGGGATATTGTCATCACCTGCCGTGCAGGCCCTGACGAGATCTCGATCCAGCTCGAAGACCGCGCAGTCCCGTTCAATCCACTCCTGATGCCCGAGCCGGACCTGGAGCAGAATATCGAGGAGCGGGAGATCGGCGGCCTCGGGATCTTCCTGGCCCGGCAGATCATGAGCGATATCCAGTACCGTTTCGAGGACGGGAAGAACATCTTGACGATGATAAAAAAGAAGTCCGTTCCTGAAAAAAACGAGTAGAGGTCAGGGCTCTTTTACAATATCCTGGATATAGGCAATACCGATCTTTGCCTTGCGCAGCCTCGTGGTATCAAGGAGGTGGCGCATGTCCACGAACTCCCCGTCGGTTACGATCTTCTTCACCTGCGTGTTCAGGTCAAGGGTTGCGTCATAGGGAATATTCCTGAAGACCACGCCATGGTTGTGGAGGTACATCTCTTTTCCCGCGCCGGTGTTTAAGGGGTTGGCATAGTACAGGGACGAAAGGGTCTCGGGCCGGAACGCGGACAGGTCTCCGCCCAGATCGATGCCGATGCCGAAACTCACGAGCGTGTCGCCCTGGTACGAGGAACCTTTGTCGCCTGCCATCCATTCGTGGACATGGGACGGGTCCATGATAGACTCTCCGGGGTTGATTGACCCGGCCACCGGGGCCTTCTTCAGGCCGGAGCTGGCAAAGCCCGAGAGGATGCCCCACATGGTCACGGCCACCACGCCGCGGTAGGTCTTGACCCGCTCGCGGCCTGATGAGAAGATGACGCGGTAGATATCAGCGATGCTCACGCCCCTGGGATCGGCCGAGTCCAGTGTCAGGTACTCGTTGAACGGGCCGTCGAGCGTGATGTTGAACCCGGTGTAGACCGGCAGGTCTCCGTCCGAGGTATCCGAGGGAGTCATGAAATCCGGCGTGCTGTTGCCATCGGTCGGGAGCCAGACCATGGAACCGTACAGCGTGATCATCTCGCCCATGAGACCAAGGGAATCTTTGAGATCCGCTCCCATGGCACCGAGGCCGAGGGAGTACGTGATCTCGGAGAACTTCTTGGCCCGGACATCTGCTTCGGTGATCGTTGCGTGGAGCACCCGGTCCACCTGGCCGGTGACACGAATGACCGGGCTCTTTGTCATCCACCCCGGCTCAATGGTAAGGCTGACATCGCCATCGATGATCTTCTTGTAGAAGATCTCGTTGAAGAGCGAGGGGTTTTTCCGCTTTTTATTGATATCCGACACCGCCTCTTCTGCGGTCGGGTACATGGTGAAAACCGAGGTGAAGCCGGCCATGTCGAGCACTTTTGCCGGGTACTCCCCGACCGCGGCAAGGGCGAACTTGCCGTTCCTGCGCTTCAGTTCTTTCTTCAGGCCATTGAAGACCCGGATGCCGCCGCTACTCAGGTACGTGGCCCCGGCCAGATCGACAACCAGGTCCTTATCATCGTCGTGGAGTTCCCCGCGTGCCCAGTCATTGAGCTGCTGGGCGCCGAATGCGTCGAGCCTGCCGTTGACAGAAAAAATGAGGACACCATCTTTCCGTTCGCTTCTGGCTTCCATAGTGTATGTCTCCTGAATGAACTATTGCATGCGTCCTTTTTATAAGGGTGGGATTCCCACGGGCCGGCTGTTCTTCTTTTGGGGAATTTTATATTCCCGGACCCCGGATCTGATCCATGGATCTTACATCGGTCAAACGCATCATCACCATCATACTCGTCCTGCTGTGCGCGATCCTCATCGCGAACGGGGCCTCCAATATCCTGATGCAGTTCAGCGGCCTCACGGGTATCCCCGGGTTCATTGTCGGTTTCCTGATCTATGCGGCGATCTTCTTTGGCATCCTGTATCTCTTCGAGCGGTTCTGTGGGATCAATATCTTTCATTTCTCGTTCTCGTGAGACCCGGCCTGCCGTGTCCTGCCAGTACTCCGGGTGACAGCCCGGATTTTTCCCCAACGCGGTTACATTGCCGGGCATCGTACTGCTCTATCTCACACTCAAGCTCCGGATCCAAGCAGGATCATTTTGTTGGTGCCAACAAAATGATCTACCACCAGGTTGTCTGCATTTTTTTACAGGATTCACAGGATTATCCATCAGTCCCTGTTTTTCCCCTCTGACGGAAAAACCGGCCTTCATATTCGCGTTCTGCCAGCCTTTTTTGGGTCTGGATGAGTGAACCTGAAGGTGGAAACCCGGCACGATTCAATCGCTGATAAAAGCCATTATACGAGGGGGAAAACGGGAGTATTTTGACAAACAGGGCTGGAAATACGTTTATTTTCCACAGGAAATGAAAAGGACGGGTTTCCGGGCCTTTCCAATAGAGCCACTTACAGGAAAATGGGAAATGGGGCCCGAAATGGGCTTATTTTTATCTGATGATCATATGACCCGGATCCTGACCTCTATCACGGGAAACAGTACCGGTCGGCATCCCCTTTTTTCGTCAAGCAGGTCAATGCGGATCTATCCGGTTCTCACGACAAATACCATTCCGGATAATCCCCACCCGGCGTTTTTCACACTAAGGGGGTCCTGTAATCCACCCGGTCATCAATACATCTCTTCAACATGTCAGCCAGCATGTATAACAGTATACGTAGTTGGTTGAATGAGTGGTTTTCACAGAAAAGATGATACAGGCGCAGCAGATCCAAACGCAGTGAATCCAGACGGCACGCCCGTCTGCCGCGTACGGTTGCCCAAGAAATGGAACAAGGAACAGTTCGCCATTGCCGAATCCATGCTCGGGGCAAATCACATCCGCGTCCAGTGCATTGACGGGGTCATCCGCATGGGAAGGATCAAGGGAAAGATGAAGAAACGCCAGTGGATACGTGAGGGAGATACCGTTCTTGTCGTTCCCTGGAGTTTCCAGGATGAAAAATGCGATATTATTTACCGGTATCTCAAACCGCAGACTGACTGGCTCAGGAGAAACCAGTACATCTAACCGGTTCTTTTTTACCACAACCTATATTCGCCCAGACATCCTCCGTCCCCTTATCCAGGTGGGATCTCACCTGGGCAACAAAAAAGAGGAGGTTGAGAAATGGTACGACGTTTTCGCCGATCTATCTATGATGAACTCGATGAACTCAGAGCATCCATGGACTACCTGTACCAGCTTGCTCTTGAACCTGCGGACAACCCGCTGTTGCCGCCAGAAAAAAATCCTGAGATCATTTGCCAGTACCTGCATAACCTGGACGCGGAAGTCACGGTACATGATGACGAAGTAACGGTGACGATGGATACGATCCCGGGGACAAATGCAAAAATATCCGTTGATCTCATCAATCGGGATATGCTGAAGATCACCTGTGACTGCGAGGGAAACGAGTGCGGGGACACTGGCAGGAATGCCGGGCCGGAACGGGTATCGATCGCCTTACAAAGGGTTGTCACGCTTCCCGGACCGGTCACGAATCAGGGGGCCCGACTGAGCATGAGAAATGGCGTGTTCGATCTCCACCTGAAGAAAGCACAGACCTGACAATCCGGAAATCCCTATCCATCTTTTTAAAAAAGAGCGGAAATGTGGAAAAATGACAGAAATTTTCCCGTTTCCTGTCCATTTTAACCCGGAGAGTCAACAGTATGATCAGACTGTGCTGACGGTCTAATAATGATCAAACGATATTTTCAGGATCCGGTTCAGATCTCCTGCGGGACGGCAACGAGCGACCGGATCATCCTCTGCGTCTCGGCCGGCGTACCGATCGTATTGACCTCGTACACGGTTGTCCGCCCGAGCAGCTCGCTCATGTACCGCTTCCGTATCGCCGCTTTGTAGGGGCTGCTGACAAGGAGGTGGGGGTTGAAGAAATTGTTCTTCTCGAAGAGCGCGAGCGCCGCCTCCGGGTTCAGGGACTGCACGGTATTCCGGTCAGCCGGGTCGCGCCTGAGCATGATGACCGTCCGCAGAGTGGTCAGGGGGAGGAGTCTCCCTTTCCCGATCACCCACCGGAGATCCGCGACAGCACGCCCGTTCCGGTCATATTCATCCGCTTTGACAAGCCCGCTGTATTCTTTCCAGACCGTGGCCAGGTCCTGCCGGATATAGAAGTTCTTCTCGGAGCCATAGGCAAGAATCTCCGGGCCGAACATCCGGGAGAAGAACCAGTCATCCGAGACGATGCGGGTCGCGGGATGCTTCAGAAGCCCATAGGTCTGCGTTGTCTTGCCAGCGCCGGAGATCCCGATCAGGCAGAGGCCGTTGCCCGCGATGTCAATGCAGGCCCCGTGCACCGAAAAGATTCCGTGTTCATCTTCCAGGATATCGCCGGTGAGACTGAGCGCCAGGGACTTGATCCACCCGTAATACCCGATGTTGAAGAGGAACGCGGTCCGGGCCTGCGGCTCGTAGAGGACGGTGTCGGGAGGATACGCCGGGTCTTTGAAAACGAACATTCGTCCGTGCGAGCGGATGCTCTGCGACATGGCGTAAAAATTCTCCTGCCAGGTATCCCGGAGCACGGGATCATCGGACAGGAGCTTGATGCAGCAGCCATAGATCTCGGATTTGATCTCGTACCGGACGGCCGGCATGAGGCGGGCAGCCAGCCGGTCTTTCTCTTCCGGGGGGATGAGGGTAATCGTATACATAAGGGTGCCACCGCCGATATGGGGCAATGATCAGCTATCCGCAGGAGTCTGTTAATAATCTCTCGGTAGGGGAAGACACGATCCGATCGCTTTTCTGGTTGCGGGGACAACACTCAGCTACCTGATACGATGAACCATGCAGCAGCATTTTCGGCAGCATTCCTCCCGACACGGTACCCGGAACCGGACCGGATGCCGGGCAATGCCGGGTGGGTGATCGTACGCGGGAACGGCGTGTACATTGCGGCCGGCACTCCCCCGACCATTCTCTTCTCCGGCAACCCGGAAAAGACCTGCACGATCCTGCGGAGCCAGTATCTCGGGCACCGGAACGATGTCCCCCTCTATGCGGTAGAGACCGGGCCGGACTCCCCGGTTGCCGGGTGCACCTTCCATGCCAATATCCGGGAGCTGCACGGGATCCTGCCTGACGATGAACTGGCCCTTGCCGCATTTGCCGTGCGCATCATCGACTTCGACCGGACAACCAGGTTCTGCGGGCAGTGCGGCGCCCCGACACGGCAGTCCGGCATTGAACGCGCGAAGTGCTGCGATGCCTGCGGCATGATCACGTACCCGCGCACGTCCCCGGCGATCATTGTCCTGATCCGGAAGGGAGACAAAGTCCTCCTTGCCCGTTCCCCCCGGTTTCCTCCCGATATGTACAGCATCATCGCCGGGTTCGTGGAAGCGTGCGAGACCCTTGAGGAGGCCGTCCGCCGCGAGGTCCGGGAAGAGGTCGGCCTTGAGGTCACCAACATCCGCTACCTGGCCAGCGAGCCGTGGCCGTTCCCGAACTCCCTGATGCTCGGGTTTGTCGCCGATTACGCAGGCGGCGGGATCACCATCGACAACAACGAGATTGTTGCGGCGGGATGGTTTGGCCGGGAGGATCTCCCCACGCTCCCGTCGCCCCTGAGCATCTCCCGTGCTCTCATAGACCGGTGGATTGCGGACAAATGAACGAAAATACCGGCCGTATTTGTATGATAGTCCCCCATTCCGGCATATCTGTGGCAGGCAAATGACGTTTTCGACCAGAAATGCTATAATCCTGTATATAAAATTATATCAATAGGTATCCAGCCGGATCCCTGTCACATGTGAGAGATTGTAATGAATGACGACCAGTCAGACGGGAACGGGAATATCGTAGATATTTTCGTTCTGAGTACCGATGCAGCCGATTCTCCCATCGAGGCCGGTTACCTTGAGAAGCGGGGTTACCAGCTCACCTTTTTTTCCAACGCACAACAGCTGTTAGACGCCCTCCGGGCAGGAAAACCGAACCTCCTGATCTGCGATTCGGTGACCTTCCCGGAAGAGGCCTATGATATCTGCCACCATATCAAGGACGATTTCGATCTCTGGGTCATCCCCGTCCTGATCGTCACCGGTGCATCGAACCTCTCCGATCTTCTCAATGTTCTTGACAGTAATGCTGACAACTTCATCTCACAACCCTATGATCCGGCCTACCTCTCCTCCCTGATCGAAGGCATGCTCGCCACGCCGGTTGAGCGGCCCACATCCGAGCAGATCAAGACCCAGTTCAAGATCCAGCACGACGACCGCATGTTCGTTGTCACCGCCGACCGCCGCCGGCTGCTGGAATTCCTCCTCTCCTCGTTTGAGATCGGGGTCAACCGCTCGATCACGATCTCCCGGATTGCCGCGGAGAACGAAACACTCTCCACATCCCTGCACAATGCCGAAGGTCGGATCCAGGATCAGGGGCACTCCATCGAATCCCTGAGCGGGACACTCCAGGAACGGGATGCAACCATCAGCACGCTGACAGCGGATGGTGCAGAGAAGGACCGGCTGATCCAGAAGAATGAGACGGAGATCCGGCAGCTCAACGATGATCTCGCATCCCTGAAAGACCAGAGTGCGGCAGACAGGGAAGAGATCCAGCGGCTTACCCGTGAGGCTGAAGAGGCTGCTGATCGCGCTGCAAAGGAATCCGGGGCCCTCAGCCAGCAGGTCTCATGCCTCTCGGAACGCCTTGCGGCTGCCAGTGCAGAACTAAAAGAGACGGAAGCCTCCCTTTCCCGCGAGACCGGGCAACGAAAGGAGACCGAGACCCGGATCATGGGGATCACCACCGAGAAAGAGCTGGTGGAGAAGACGGTAAAGGAGCTCACGCTGGAGACGGAACAGATGCGGGCATCCCTGGCAACGGAAAAGAACCATGCCAAATCCGTGGAATACGATCTCAACGCCCTGGTCCAGGCAAAAAATGAATCCGAACAGAACCTGACCCGCATCATCGACGAACTCAAGGAGACTGCACGACAGCAGGGGACGGAACTCGCCAGCAGGGCGGATGAACTCGATACCGGGAAGACCCGGATCGAGCGCCTTGAGAACCAGATCCTGGACCTGACTGCCGATAAAGGACGGGCAGAGACTGAACTGGACACCCGTACCGCGGCACACGCAGCGGAGATCCAGGATCTCCGGGCCCTGCTCGATGAGACCCGGGCCACGCTGGGTGAAAAAGAGCGGGAAACCGAATCGCTGAAGGCCGTTGTAAAGGAGACTGAAGAGATCCGGGACAAGACCGGCCTGGACATGAAGACACTCTCTGATGAACTCAGCGCAACGCGGGCCACCCTGAACGAAGAGCGGGAACGATTCCGCGTTGCGGAAGAGCGGCTGGCAGGCGAGATCCGTGAGAGGGATACCGCGTTACAGGAACTCCACGGAGTGCACCAGTCTGCCCAGAGCGATCTGGACGAGCACCGGAGCAGCCTGAGCCAGGTGAGAAACGATCTCGAAGCTGCTCTCGCCACGCGAGCGGATATCGAGAGCAGCCTTGATGCTGCAACTGCACGGATCCGTGACCTGGAATCCAGACTTACCGCAACTTCAGAAGACAGCCGGGAGAGCAGTCGTCAGATCCAGGCACTCACCGGAGAACTGGAACAGGTAAAAGCCGAACTCGAAACCAGCAGGAGTGCCTCCCGCAGCACGGAGGAGTCGCTGGCCGGTGAGAAGCAGGAACGGGAGAAGGTCTCCCGCGATCTCGAAACCGCGCTTGCAACAAGGGAGGACCTGGAGCGCAACCTTACCGAGTCACGGGTAATGATCCAGGAACTCGAATCGGAGCTGAAGGCCGCGACAAGCGCCGGAGCCGATACCGGTAAACAGGCAAGCGCCCTTGCCAGCGAACTGGAACAGGTGAGGGCCGGGCTGGCGGAGGCGAGGAGTCTTTCCACCAGCACAGGGAACGCTCTTGCCAGTGAGAAACAGGCACGGGAACAGGTATCCCGCGATCTCGAAGAGGCACGGGCAACGATCCAGGAACTTGAAGCGGGACTGAAGACCGCGACAAGCGCCGGCGCTCATACCGGTAAGCAGGCAAGCGCTCTTGCCGATGAACTGGAACAGGTAAAAGCCGAACTCGAAACCAGCAGGAGGCAGCGGCGCGAGGCCGGGGACCAGCTGGCTGGCCAGAACCAGGAGAAGGACCGGCTCGAAAAACTCCTTGCAGCTGCTGAATCCGAAAGTAAACTCCAGGAATCCTATAAACTCACTGCGATCCGGAAGCTCAGCACAGAACTTGAGGCCTCGCAGTCCCACCTGCGGGATCTCGAAGAACAGGTTGCTGTGCTCTCCCGCGAAAAACAGCGGGCAGAAGAGACTGCGGAAAGCCTTGCAGCAGAGATCGACCAGGCACGGACTGCCCTTGCCGATGAATGGGAAAACCACATGGATGCAAAAGAGCGCCTGGATACGGTTGTCCATGAGAAACAGCAGGTAGAAGGAACTGCAGAAAATCTCGCAGCAGAGATCGACCAGGCACGGACTGCCCTTGCCGACGAATGGGAAAACCACATGGATGCAAAAGAGCGCCTGGAAGCAGCCGTCCGCCAAAAACAGCAGATGGAGGCATCCCTGCACCCGCCCGGAGAACTGGAATCCGAGAAGGCAAAGAAACGCTCGCTCATCATCAAAGGGCCGGATCTTCCCATGAACGCCGGGATACACCCGCATTCCCTCAGTGCGGTGCAGCCTGCCGGTGTACCCGCCATGGTTTCACCGGTACCGCGAATCACGAACATCGACGATCTCTTTGAAGATGATGAGCCTGAGGAAGAGGGCGAAGAGATACCTTCGGTCTCCATCATCCACGAACCCGCATCGGACGATGAGGATTCACCGGTACAGGACTACCTTGCAGGCACTGCATCCGTTGAACCGGTTGAGACAGGTATAACCCGGCCGGAAACCGGAGCCACAGTGCCTGAAGAAGAGGACGGAGTGGTTTCCACGGATATGCCGGAGGAGACGGACGATGATGCTGTGTTCGAAGATGACCCGGCCCCGGCTCCAGGAGAATCCACCCAGAGCACTTCCTGGGGACTCGCGATTAACCGTGCCCAGTGGTACGATCTCCTGAAATGGGCACATCATTCCGGGACACTCACGCAGGATCAGCGGATGCAGATCCTGCGGATGGGCCGGCTGATGCAGAGGGGCAGGAAGCTTACCCAGAAACAGGAAGAGCAGGTCAGGGAACTGCTCAGTCTTGCACAGGCACAGGGCTACCGGCTGGTCTGAACGAGAGCTGTTTCTCCCATACCCGGATATAAATCCGGCAACCCTTTTTTTGTAAACGGAAAAACTAATTGATGGGAGGAAGATTCCCGGTTCGGGGATCTGAAAAAGAACACGTCTTACGACTGCGTATTGGTCTTTTCAATCAGGGAATTGACGCTCACCCCCAGGGAATCGCCCGAGACCCTCCAGTTGTGTTCCGGTATGAAAAACTCGAACCGTGCACCTTTGCCCGGTATCCCGGTCTCGGTTATCGTGATCCCGGTACCGGACACGATCTCCCGGCAGAGGAAGAGCCCCAGACCGGTATTCGTACCAAATCCCTCTTCGAATATCCGCTCCTTGAGATCCGCGGCGATCCCGACACCATTGTCCTCCCAGATAACGGTCATACCCGCACCGGACCTCCGGCACGAGACGCGGATTTCCGTGACATGAACGCCGTGACGCACCGTGTTCTCCAGGAGATTTGCAAAAACCCGGTCCAGCAGCGGATCGGCACAGACTTCGAGCCCCCCCAGCATCAGGGAGAGGGTGGGGGAAGGCATTGCCATCCGTTTCCATTCGGTTGTAATGATCTCATGTACGTTCTGCCACTGGGGAGTGATGACACCGATCTCCTGGTAAATACGGGCGGTTTCCAGGAGATTGTAGATGTCCTTTCCCGCATCGTCAACTTTTTCCAGTTGCTTCCGGAGGACAGGATCGGCACAGTGCTTCTTTACCGTCATGAGCCTTGCACGGAGCACCGTGAGCCGGTTGGCAATATCATGCCGGGTCAGCGTGTTGAGAAGCTGGATCTTCCGGTTGGCGAGGATCAGGTCCCGGTCGACCTTACGGAACCCGGTCATCTCCATGAGCGTCCCGACAACAATGGGCTGGCCATGGAATACCGCCCGGGTCCCGGCTACCTCCACATCAATGCTTCCCCCGTCCCGGTGCCTGCCCCTGAATGCATAGTGCACGCTCTTCTGTTCCCCGGAGAAGCGCATCTGGAGGTTTGATGCCACCAGGTCCCGGTCTTCCATTGCAACGAGATCGCTCACGCGAAGATCATGGATGATCTCATCCGGTGTATACCCGAACAGTGCCGCAAGCCGGTCATTGACATGGAGAAACCGGTCATCCTTGATGATATACACGCCGACAAGCGATTCTTCAATAAGAATGCGGAATTTTTCATCCGCCTCCCTCCTGCTGACCGCCTGGAGGATCTTGTGGTACAACTCAGTGAACTGGGATTTGGGATCGCCACCCTTCTGCAGGTAAAAATCGGCACCCTGGTTCAGCGCCTCAATCACGATCTCCTCTCTCCCTCTTCCGGTAAAAAGAATAAACGGGAGATCGCCCTGGTCTTTTCGTATCCGGACCAGAAGTGCAATCCCATCCATCCCGGGCATCTGGAAATCCGAGACCAGCGCATCATAGGATACGAGTCCCAGCATCTCCAGGGCCTGTTGTGCTGATGTGGCCGTATCAACAGCGATGGTACCTGGCAGCTCAAGGAATGCCTTTGTTATCGCCAGCAGATCCGGCTCATCGTCCACACACAGCACGTGGATCATCCAATCCGCCTCACTCACCGTCAGAGGGTGGAGTCAATGTTGCTGAGCAGCTGCTTGATATCAACCCAGATGATCAGTTCGTTGATCTCCTTGTCCTTGACCTTGATCTTCCGCTTGATGATCCCGATGATGGAGGTCTCTTCCTTGCTCACGGAAGCGGAGGTATAATCCACCTGGTTGTTCTCGAATGTCGATACGGAGGTTACGTCGTCGACGAGAATACCGATCTTCGACTTTGCAATCTTGTCATCGAGGACAATGATCCGCGATGCGTCGACAGAGGTCATGCTCGCTTCAGTGATGTTCAGGCGCCCCTTCAGGTCGACGATCATGGTGATCTCGCCCCGCAGGTCGATGATGCCCCTCACGTAGGTGGGGACATTGGGAAGCTTGGTGATGGTGGTGTACTCCACCACCTCCTTCACGTCGAACAGGTCGACTGCGAAGTGCTCGCTCCCGAGTACGAACTCCACAACCTGGATCGTGTCAGCCATTTTCTCGGTAGTAACGGAAGTTTTTGCCGTTGCAACAGGTTCGCTTACCTTTGCTGTCATGGGCAATTTCCTCCCGCTCATTCCACCTTGAATTTCTTGTTGGCTTCCATTGCCTCGACGGCGACATCGTTGACGGTCTGGATCATCCGCGTGATCTCATCGATGGCTGCAGCGGACTCTTCTGTTGCCGCGGCCGTGTCCCCGGACTCCTTGGCGGTCCGCTCGATCAGGCTTGCCACTTCGTGCACGCTTGCGGTGATCTCTTCCGTGGTTGCTGCCTGTTCCTCGGTTGCCGCAGCGACTTCCGAAGCGCTGTTCGCAACGGCCTCGGCCGCTTTCTGGATGGTCTTGAATGCTTCAAGGGCCTGCTTAGACTCCTCGACACCTTTCTTGACCAGGACCTGGGCTCCTTCCATCCCATCCGCTGCCTTCTTGGTGGCAATGTTGAGCTGTGTGATCATCTCCTCGATCTTCTCTGCGCTTGACCGGGACTCCTGGGCCAGCGACTTGACTTCCGATGCCACTACGGCAAAGCCCCGGCCGTGCTCTCCCGCACGGGCTGCCTCGATCGCCGCATTAAGGGCGAGCAGGTTGGTCTGGCTGGCGAGGTCACGGATCAGGACGATGATCTTGCCGATATCGGTCATCTGCTTCTCGATCTCCTTGATGACCTCGTAGGTCACGCCGGATTGAGTGGTGATGTCCATCATGTCCTTGTTGACGTTCTCCGCAAGGACTGCGCCGGTCCTTGCCGAATCTTTAGCCGTGTTTGCCTGGGACGAGACGCTCTCCATGCTGGAGGTAATTTCCTCGACTGCTGCGCTCATGTCCTGCATGGCCTTTGACATCTGCTCGATGCCTTCCGAGGATTTCTGTGCATTCTCGGAGACAACACCGGCATTCTTGGCAATCTGGTTGACGCTCTTGGATGCATCCTCAACGCTCTTCGAAGCATTATCTGCAGTCGAAGTCAGGTTCAGCATCTGTTTGTTGACATCACCGATGTTCTTCTCAAGGCTGATGACGATGCCACGGACAGCATCCCGGAGCTTGATGATCTGGGTATTCACATCTTTTGTATCTTCATCAGGTTCCTGGAGCTGGAGACGGATCGTCAGGTCGCCTGCGGCCATCTTGGCATAACCCTGTGAAAGCGCATCAACCTGTTTTTCCATAAACTGCTGGGACTTTACAATCTTTGTGATTTCGTTGTACGTAACATAGACGTACTTCACATTCCCCTTTTCATCCATGAGGGGGATGTTTGCCCTGACAATGACGTGCATCCCGGAGGGGGTATCAATGGTGCTCTCGCCATGAGATACCCGTTTTGTGGTAATTGCATCCTGGATGGTCTGTCCTGAATCCTTCAGGTACTTGATCATGTTCTGTGACCGGAGATCACTTATCCGGATCGCGAGCAGTCGGTCCTTGCTGAACCCGACCAGTTTTGTAAAGGCCTCATTCACCAACTGGATCTTCAGGTCGGCATCGATAAGTACCTGGGCGAGCGGGTTCCTTTCAAACATCTCATTGAATTCGTTTACATCTACCATCGTAATCACCCGAGTTTGACAATTTTCTCTTTGTATACTTCATTCATGACTTCACCAAGACCCGTGTACAGGGCTGTTGCTCCGCAGATGATTCCCTCTATTCCAGCGAACGTCAGGATCAGCTGGCTGCCCAGGAAATTTCCTATGGCGAGCATGAAGAACAGGATCACAACCGATCCGAATACTACCTGGAGGGCTTTCGAGAGCCGCAGGGTGATGACGAACATCACGAGCGAGAAGATGCCCCAGAGGGTCAGGAATGCAACGAACGACATCTTGTCGAACGCAGGGGTCCATCCAAGCGTTGGCATCAGGAGTATCATCACCAGTATGATCCAGAAGAATCCGTATGATACGAACGCGGCCATACCGAACGTGTTGCTCTTCTTCCATTCCAGGATTCCCACAATTACCTGTGCAAGACCGCCATAGAATATACCCATGGCAAAGATGACGGAACCCATCCCGAAGAGCCCTGCATTGTGCAGGTTCAGGATGATCGTTGTCATCCCGAATGCCATCAGGCCCAGTGCGCCCGCGTTCGCCGTTCGGTCAGTAATTTTAATCTCGTTTAAGAATACTTCATCAACTGCTTCTGTCATTCTACAATCACCATTCCCTTGATCTCATTCATCTCATCCATTCCCGTAGAGCGCAACCAGCCATACAGGAGCTGGGCGCGATTTGCATCCGATGACGAAGACCCGATCACGATTGGCACGTCACGCCAGAATCCCGCGGGACTCCTCATCTTCATGTCGGTTGATATCATGGTTTTTCACTCCATTATTTCGGACTGCCCATCGTCCGCAGGGCAAAGTACTCATCCAGGGCGGTCGATAACCGGGATAATGTCTGCATATGTTCCTGTAATCCGTCGTGAAGACCATAGGCGGGGGAGATCCCTCCTGTGGGGGCAATTTGTGTCATGTCATCGGTCATTTTCGTCACCAGAAGTTTGCAGCACAATTTTTATCTGCCATGCGTTTCATTGCAGCAAACATATTTGTGAGTGATTTTGTTTATAATAGAACTTATTTGCCATGCAGATATGCTTGGCAAAATCGATGCGTTTATACTCCCGCGAAACATACACTGTGATACGGTAAGAATATGGAAAAGTACCAGGCTGAAATTCTCCGGATCAAGGAACTGCTTTCAGCCAACCGGGAGGGTCTGAGCATAACCGAGATCACAGGTATGCTCAATATGAACCGGAACACGGTTGCCAAGTACATGGACATTCTCCAGATCCAGGGTTCTGTTGACGGGCGCAGGAAAGGAACCTCCAAGGTTTTTTTCCTCTCCGAACGGCTTCCGGTCGCATCCCTGAGGAAATTCTGTACCCGCCCGTTCTTTGTTACCAACCAGGACGGGAAGGTAACAGACCACAACCAGGAGTTCGGCACTCTTGTTGGTATGGCCAGAGATCAGCTCACGGGACTCCCCATCGAGAACCTGCCGGTCCGGTTCCTTGACGCGACCTCTCCGGGCGCTGCAATCAAAGCGGTGCTGAAAGGTACCGAGCAGCGGATCCGGGCACAGGTGCGGCAGGGAGAGAAGATCCTGCCGGTTACGCTTCTTATGATCCCGGGCGTATTTGAGACCGGCAGACCCGGGGTCTCTGTTATCATCGAAATGGACAATCCCCTCGCAGATTCAAACCGGAGAGAAGCTGCATCCTTTGACGTCACGGGCCTTCTTGATGACGGATTTGAGTATGTTATCCGGAGGACCGCGGAGGGAATCACACAGTACGTGAACGAGCCTTACTGTCGCGCCGCGGGAAAGAGCCGGGAAGAACTTGTCGGCCGTCCCTTCAAGCCCCTCATCTCACCGGAGGATACGGACAGGATCCGGACCCACATCGCGGGCCTGAACGTGCAGTACCCGGTCGGCACCATCGAGTACGGGGTTGTCATGGCAAACGGGGAACTTCATCACCTGCGATGGCAGGACCGGGCCGTATTCAACTCGCGGGGAGAACTTGACACCATCAACTCGTTTGGCATCGATATCACCGAACAGGTTCTTGCCACCCGGAAACTGAAGAACGCACAGGAGACCCTTGAGGATTCCATTGTCCACCGCACGGACGAGTTGCGCGGGATCAACCGGCAGCTGTACCAGGAGATTGCCCAGCGGGAACAGATGGAAGAGCAGCTCCTCCTTGCCCAGTTTGCCATGGACAGGTCTACCGACATGGTCTTCTGGATCACCCAGAATGCACGGATCCGGTATGCCAATGATGTTGCGGCAGATGCACTCCAGTACGGAAAAACTGAACTGCTGGACTGCACGCTTGGCGATATTGTTCCCGGCTACACCATTACCGACTGGGATCAGGTCTGGCAGAAACTCAAACAGGGCGGGCAGGTATCCTATGAGACCCCGCTGGTAAAAAAGGACGGAACCCGGTTCCCTGCCGAGGTCCACCTGACCTACCTTGAGTACCGGGGCAAGGAATTTGTGTACGGTTCCTCGCGCGACCTGACAGAACGGATACGCCTGGACCGGGCACTCAAGGAAGCCAATAAAAAGATCAATATCTACACCAGCATTGCCCGTCACGACATCCAGAACAAGATCACGATCCTGCTTGCCTATCTCAGCAGGACAAAGAGATCGATCACCGATCCCCGCCTTCTTGACTATCTCAATCACCAGGAACTGGCCGCAAAGGCCATCAGGACCGAGATCAACCTGACCCGCGAGTTCAAGGACCTGGGAAGCCATCCCCCGGTATGGCAGAATATCCCGGCCCTCGTTGCCGGGGTAGTGCACCGGTATGAGCAGGCAGTCCGGATCAGCACCGATCTTCCGGATGCGGATATATTTGCCGACGGCCAGCTGGCCCTTGTCTTTGACCGGCTCATCGGGAGATCGCAGGAGCACAGGGCGGATAGCCCGGAGATCCGGATCAGCCATCACGTGAAGGACAACACGCTGTTCATCGTCATTGAGAACAACGGGCCGGGTTTTTCACCGGAAGAGAAGGAACAGATCTTCGACGTGCAGAATAACGGATCCGGGGATCACGGGCTGCTCATTGCACGCGAGATCCTCTCCCTGACAGGCATCGACCTCACGGAGAACGGGATTCCGGGAGCCGGCGCCCGGTTCGAGATCCGGGTACCGGAAACCTACTACCGGTTTACCGCGATGACCCCGTGAAGGGGCGTTATTACACAAGAACCGATCCTTCCCGGCACAATCCGGAATAAAAGAACAATTTATAAATACCTCCGTCCTGTAACAGAAGATACGAATATCTGCCGGGAACAAAAATGCCACACATCCTTCTCGTTGACGATGATCCTGATATACTGGATATTATCCGTCTCGATCTCGAGGACGATCCGGCCATTGCAGTGGATATCTCCGGTACTGCCGCAAAAGCGATCGAGAAGACGCAGGGGCGCCGGTACGATGTTATCATAACCGACTGGCGCATGCCCGGCATGACCGGCATCGATCTTGTCAGGAAACTGCGCAAGGACGGGTGCACATCGTTAATTATCCTGTACTCCGGGTATAACATGAGTACCGATATCCGTACCGCTCTCGATTGCGGGGCTGACCATTACCTGCACCGGGGCGGCGATCCGGAGAAGGAATTTGCCGAGATCCATCGCCTGATCAATACCGTGGGAAAGAAGACCATCTGAAGAGTCCTCCGGCGACCGGGATTCCCCCGGTGTATCTATCGGATCGTCAGACCTGTACTCTTTTGTTTTTCTCGCAGATTGCTGAATATTTTCCAGAAGAGACGTAGTGCGCTGTACCGATATTTTATCCTTCAGACCCCGATTTTCCTGCCCTCAGTCGGCATCATGCAATTAATTGTGTAACGTTCCAGGGGTTTCTCCCGGTTGCGAGGGTACTGCCTTACCTCTATACACGAGTGAAAAATCTGTACTTTACTGATACCAGTGCATCACGATGTGCTCCGTCCCGTCGGCAGACTGTGGGACAAAAGGGGGTGATCATATACCATACAACGGGTTTTCGCCAGAGTAAAAAAAATGCAGGCCCGAAGCTCACGCTGGCGCAGAACTCTTTCCTGCCATGTATCCGTGGTATGCAACCCTGAGCACGAACCCGACAACAAGGATGAATGCTGTCGCAAGGATGATCGTCACCCACTGGAGTGCCGAGAGCGGGACCGTATTGAAGATCGCACAGCCGTACTGCACCAGCACAATCTGGAGGACGACCACGAGACCCATGATGACAAAGAACATCGGGTTTCCTTTGAAGAATGCCGGCATCTTCCCGTCAAGGGCCCGGCAGTTGATACCGTTCCAGACCGCGGCGATGATGAACGCGGAGAAGAAGACTGTGCGGATCTCTTCCGGTGTTGAGCCGCCGAGGAACCCGGTTGCCAGCTGGAGGAGCCCGCCGATGATCAGTACGGCACCGGTCACGATGATCGAGAGCCACATGAACGGCGTGATGATGGTCGCGTTCTGCGGGATCGGCTGGCGCTTGAGCAGCCCTGCATGAGGGGCTTCAGAGCAGAGGGCGAACGCCGCAAGCGTGTCCATGATGATGTTTATCCAGAGGATCTGGATGATGGAAAACGGCTCCTGGTAGCCAAGGAGCGGCGCGAGGAAGACCAGGAGACATGCGCAGAAGTTGATGGTCAGCTGGAAGAGGAGGAAGCGCTGGATGTTCTCGTACAGCGACCTGCCCCACCAGACTGCCTGCGTGATGGAGGCAAAGGAATCGTCGAGCAGGATAATATCGCTTGCCTCGCGGGCCACCTCGGTTCCCGCAATGCCCATGGCAAATCCGACGTTGGCATGCTTGAGTGCGGGGGCATCGTTGGTGCCGTCGCCGGTCACCGCGACAACATCCCCGGACTTCTGGAGCGCCTGGACGAGGAGCAGCTTGTCCATCGGCTCGGCGCGGGCCATGATATCGAGGTTCTGTGCAGCGGTCACCTGCTCATCGGGGCTCATTGCCCGGAAGACCGGGCCGGGAACAACGGTCCCGCCCTTGTGGATCCCCGATTCCTGCGCAATGGCACGGGCAGTCTCCGGGTTATCGCCGGTCACCATCCGCACGCGGATACCGGCCTGCTGGCAGGTGGCAACCGCGTCGCCGATATTGTCCCGGAGCTGGTCGCGGATACCGACAAAACCATCCCAGACAAGGTTCGTCTCGCTCTCGTCGCTGCCGGTGATCTCCCGGTGGGCGAACGCGAGCGTCCGCATCGCACGCCGGGCCAGTACCGAGACGCCTTCGAGATCAGGCTTCTCGGTACAAAGCGCAGCGAGAATTTCCGGCGCACCTTTCACGAGAATGAATGACCTGCCCTCAATCCGGACAATGGTAGACATCCGTTTCCGGTTCCCGTCAAAGAGGAACTGTTTGGTCTCGTGCTGCTCGGCCCGGATCTGCGCATAGTCCAGGTTGTATTCGGCAAGCCACCGGAGGAGGGCACCTTCCGTGGAGTTCCCGATGACAACGGTCCTGCCATCATGCGTGTCAAGGTAGGCAGTACCGTTCACCGCTGCGTTGAGGGTGATCCATTCTATGGGTGTTTCCGGGATCGAATCCGCTATGACCGGATTGCCGGCAGACGAAGACGCCACGAGCATCTGGTTCTTTGTCAGCGTTCCGGTCTTATCCGTGCAGATAGTAGTGGCAGACCCGATCGTCTCGCAGGCGATGAGCCGGCGGACAAGGCAGTTCGCCCGGGTCATCTTCCGCATGGCAAGGGAGAGCGAGAGGGCAACGCTCATCGGCAGGCCCTCGGGCACTGCTGCAACCACGATCACGACCGCGAGCATGAAGTAATGCAGGACATTGTTGACCGTATCGATGTTGAGGCCGGTCACTTCCCCGGTCACGAGACCGCGGATGAGGAGCGTGCTGCAGATCAGGATGGCCATTGCGTACCCGAATTTGCTGATCACGCCGGCCAGTTCTTCGAGTTTCTTCTCAAGAGGAGTCTGGGTCGCATGATCAATACCCAGCGCTGCGGCAATCTGGCCCATCTGTGCCGAATCGCCCACGGCACTGGAGAGCATCCTGCCTTTGCCGGCAGTGACATACGTCCCCTTTAAGAGACGCTCCTCTTCCTTCTTCCTGACCGGCTCGCTCTCGCCGGTAAAGGCGGATTCGTCAGCAACAAGCTCGTCCGAAGAGAGGATCCACCCGTCGGCGGGAACGGCATCTCCTGCTTCAAGGAGGATGAGATCGCCGACAACAATGTCCCGCGAAGCCACGTTGGTGGGGTGGCCGTCCCGGACAACCTTGATCGCGGTATCATCCCGGTGCGCATTCAGGACATCGAACTCCTTGCTGCTCCGGTACTCGTTGAAGAATGCAATCCCGGTGGAGAGGAGGATAGCCGCAATGATTCCCACCGTATCCAGAAGACCGCTGCCTTTCACGACAGCAACGACCGTGGATACGGCAACCGCAAAGAGCAGGATCTTGATGATGGGGTCGTCGAATTTCTCGAGGTACTGTCTCCAGAGAGGATCGCGTACCGGGGGCGTCATGACATTGGCGCCATACTGCGTACGCATTGCTTCGACACGGTCGGATGCCAGACCTGACGTGCCGGCAATCTCCTGTAATTTTTCAAGCGGGATCTGTGGTTCTTCCTTCATGGGCCATGCTCTTCTGTGCTGGGGATATTATTGGGGCGGGCCGTGTAAAAGGGTATAGGTTTTTTAAATGACCCTGGAACGGAATTCCGGGGGATCTGTTGATCAACCGGGTCCGGCACAGAGAGATGAATCTACGTCACCACTGCCTTCCGGAACCGCCACCAGGCGAGAACGAACATGATAACCGAGAAGACGACAAGCCCGAGGAACGAGAGCGCGATATCCATCTGCGTGAAGGCGTAGTGGTGTCCGAGGGCATAGAAGTCAGGGCCGATCGCGAAGTACCGGATGCCGTTGATGAGCATCGTCATGGGATTGTACAGGGAGATCACCCGGAGGATCTCCGGGAAGCTGTCGATCGGGTACAAGGCATTGCTCGCAAAGAAGATCGGCATGGTCAGGAGCGTCATCACACCCTGGAGCCCTTCGGGGCTCTCCATCGAGATCGCGATCGCTGCGGAGAGGAACAGAAAACCCAGCGCGAACAGGGCAACGAACGCGAGGATGCCGAGGATCCCAATCACGATCTGGAGCGGCGCATACCCGGCAAAGAACGCAGCACCGATCAAAACGCCAAAGCCCATGATGATGAGGGCCTGGATGAAGGACTTTGTTACCCCGGAGAGCGCAATACCGACAATGATGTGATTCCGGCCTACCGGGCTTGCAAGGATCTCCCGCATCAGCCCCCAGTTCTTGTCGAACAGGATCACGATCCCGCCAAACAGGCTGGTAAAAAGCGTTGTCATCGCGATGATACCGGCGGCCATGAACGTGAGGTACCCGACAGAGTGTATACCAGCAGGAACCGGCATGCCCGCCATCATCGCGTCGAAGTTGCTCGCCATGGCAATGCCGAAGAACGCGAGCCAGAGCGCCGGCTGGAGGAGCGATGAGATGAGCAGGGTCTTGAACCGGACAAACCGGATCATGTCCCTCCAGTAGATGGTCACAAAACCGTACTGCATGTTACTTCCCTCCGGCCCGCAGGAAATGCGGGCGGGCAGGCCCCTGTCCTTCATCGCGGATATCCTTGCCCGTGTAAAAGACAAAGACATCGTCCATGCTGGGTTTCTTCAGGTTGATGGAACTGATCTCGATCCCCGCATCCCGCAGGGTGTCGATGATACCGGGCAGCACCCGGGTCCCGTCCTCGTTCACCATCAGCACGATCAGGGTGTCCCGGACCGTGATCTCCCGGACGGACGGAAGATGTTCGAGCAGGGTGATCGCCTTTTCGTTGTTGTCTGTTTCCAGGTGGATCAGATCCCGGCCGAGAGTGTTTTTCAGTTCACCGGAGGTTCCCGAGATGATGATCTTCCCGTGGTCGATGATACTGATCCGGTCCGAGAGCTGGTCGGCCTCATCCATGTAGTGGGTGGTGAGGAAGATGGTGGTGCCCTCGCGGTTCACCCCCTTGATGTACTCCCACATCCGCATCCGGGTCTGCGGGTCGAGACCAATGGTCGGCTCGTCAAGGAAGAGAACGGTTGGCCGGGTCATCAGCCCGCGGGCTATCTCGAGCCGTCGTTTCATGCCCCCGCTCAGTCGTTTCGTGAGCTCGTTGCGTTTTGCTTCGAGCTGGACGAGTTTCAGCAGCTCCTCGATCCGGTCCCGCCGATCCTTCACCGGCATGTCGTACAACCTGCCGTGGAACTCCAGCTGTTCCCACACGGTCATGTCCCGGTCGAGCGTAATGTCCTGGAAGACGATCCCGATCGATTCCCGGACCCGCTGCGGCTCGGTGGCTACATCATATCCGGCCACGACAGCCCGCCCTTTCTGAATGGTGAGAAGCGTGATCAGGATATTGATAGCCGTGCTCTTGCCGGCGCCATTCGGGCCGAGAAACGAGAAGATCTCCCCTCTCTTCACTGCAAAACTGATCCCGTCAACCGCTTTGAAATTCCCATAGGTATGTTCGAGATTCTCCACGAGAATGATGGGATCGTCGCCAGCGGGACCCGGTTGTACCATACAAGAAGTATTCTGGGTCCATGTACATGAATCCGACGATCGTTCCATCAGGCAGCCCGGAGATCAGGGCTGTTTCTGCCCGGTCATGAGAAAGACCGTGAATGCCCGTGTTTCACCGGAAGGAAATTGTTTTACCCTGATTGCAGCGGTCCGGTTCCGGACCGACCCGAATCCTGCTGCCCTGAAATGGTTCATCATGATACAGCGGTCGAACCCGAAATGGAACACACCCTCGTTCGAATCATGGAACCTCCCCTCATCGCAGTCAAGGTCAGCGACAGCGAGCCGGCCTCCGGGTTTGAGAACGCGGGCAACCTGGTCGAGCAGCAGCTGCACATCCTTAAGGTGGTGGAAGGTCATGCTGCTGACCACCAGGTCATACTGCCCGTCAAGCCGGTCGCCATGGTCCAGGTCGATGAGCCGGGTCCTGACGGTGGCCAGTCCCTGCTTTTTGATCTTCGCGTCAAGGATATCGAGCATGCCCTGCGAGCTGTCGGCACCCGTGATGGTGCGGACCTGCGGCTGGAGGGCGAGGGTTAAAAGTCCGGTCCCGCAGCCGAAGTCCAGCACATCCATGTCAGGACTCAGCTTCACGGTCTCGCGGATCGCCCGTGCCACATCGTGCGCCATCTTTACCCGGCCCGGGTCCTCATCCCAGGTTGCCGCAGCCGCGTTAAAATCCCGTTTTTCACCGGTCATTGCAGTCACCGGTCTGTTTGCCGGGCAGGCTGAAAAAGGAGGTGGATTCCGGGGTGGATCGGCCAGGTTTTTCCAGCTATACTTATTTGACGTGCGGCAACCAAGTATACGCCAATGGTTCCCGAGCCCGAGTTCAGATACAAACAATGCATCATCATCCGTAACGATGTCAAGATGAGCTGCGGCAAGCGCTGTGCCCAGGCCGGCCACGCCGCCATCGGCGCCTACAATGGTGCCGACAAGTCCCTGCAGAAGGCCTGGATGACCGAAGGGCAGAAGAAGGTCGTGCTGAAGGCAAACGACGAACGGACTCTGTTTGAACTCAAGGTCCTTGCCGAGCGGGCCGGCATCTCACATTCCCTCATCCAGGATGCGGGCATGACCGAGATCCCGCCGGGCACGATCACGGCCCTCGGCCTTGGCCCGGCAAAGAGCGAGGATCTCGACAAGATTACCGGATCGCTCACCCTCCTATGAGACAGAGCACCTATCCTCTCGAACGCGACCTCGGCATGCGGTATTACGCCAGCGATGCCGACGGGATCGGCGGCAGGCTCCGGGCGGCCCCCACCGATTTCATTGTCGAGGAGATCCCGATCGAGAACAAGGGCGGGACAACCGGTCCTTTCCTCATCTGCCGGCTGACAAAGACGAACTGGGAACTCCAGCACGCGGTAAAAGAGATCGCAAAACGGCTCGGTATCAGCCACCGCCGGATCGGGTGGGCCGGCACCAAGGATCGGAATGCGATCACAACCCAATGGATCTCCCTGTACAACATCACGCCCGAGCAGGTGAACGCCGTCCAGATGAAGGACATCGTGCTGGAGCCGCTCCGGAGCTCAAACGAGGCGCTCTCCCTTGGCGACCTGCTGGGGAACCGGTTCGATCTCGTGATCCGGGACTGCGAAGTGCCTGACCTTGCAGCGCGGGTCGATACGATCACCGGGACCGTCCGCGAAGGCGTGCCCAATTATTTCGGCCTCCAGCGGTTCGGTGCGATCCGGCCGGTTACTCACACCGTGGGCGAGTGGATCCTTAAGGGGGACTACGAGCAGGCAGTCATGACCTACATCGGCCTCCCCTTCCCGTCTGAAAATGAAACAACCAGGACAACCCGCCAGGCATTCCTCGACAGCCGCGATCCCGGCCCGGCCCTGAAGGAATTCCCTGTCCAGATGAACTACGAACGGGCAATGCTCCAGCACATCTACAACAACCCGGGCGACTACGCGGGTGCCCTCCGTGAGCTGCCCCCCAAGCTGCTCTCCATGTTCGTATCCGCGTTCCAGTCCTATCTCTTCAACTGCGCCCTGAGCCAGCGGTTTGACGACGGGCACCAGCTCACGGAACCGGTGCCGGGCGATCACCTGGTCTTTGCAAACGGGCGGACCGACACGGTGACTGCCGTGAACGCCGGTGCTGCGGCAATGCACATCAAGCGGGGACGGTGCAGTATCGCCCTCTTCATGCCCGGAAAAGAGATGGCCGCCGGGAAAGGCGGGACAGCGGGACCGGTCATAGACGCCCTGCTTGCAGAGCACGGCATAACCCGGGAAGACTTCGGCCGGGCAGCACGGTTCGTTGAGACAAAATTCGAGGGCGCCTACCGCCCGATCTCCCTCAGGGCGGACATCGAATCAGCGCCTGAAGGGAATGCCGTGCGCCTGAAGTTCACCCTGCCCCCCGGCCACTACGCGACAACCGTATGCAGGGAATATATGAAAGCCGACCCGGTCAGGATGATCTAGACCGGGACGCTGCCAGCTTTTTTGCGCCTTCAATGGCGTCGTTGAGATTCCCGAGCTCGTCAACGATATTCAGTTTGAGCGCATCGGCGCCGCGGATGACCCTGCCATCCTCGACATCGGAGCGGGCGATCGCACGCTCGGTGGTCACATCGGTGATGAATGCCTCAAAACTCTCATCCACGAGATTCTGGGCATACGTTTCCTCGTCACCGGTCATGGGACGGGAGGTCGAGCCCATGTCCTTCTTGCTGCCGGACTTCACCACGCTGACATTGTAACCCTCGTTCCGCATCCAGCTGCTGATATCCGAGAATTTCCAGATGACCCCGACACTGCCGGTGATCGTATCGGGATTCGCGTAGATCCGGTCTGCATGAGCGCTCACGTAGTATGCCGCGGAGGTTGCCATATCTCCCATCGACACCACAACCGGCTTTTTGCTCTTGGCATACTCGAGATCCCCGATAATCTCCTGCGCTGCCGCAGGAGTACCGCCGGGACTGTTCACCCGGAGCACGATTGCCTCGACAAGAGGGTCATCCGCAGCGTCACGGAGCTGGTTCCCGACCGCCTCGCTGCCAACCGTTGTACCGTCGTCGATATTCCCGGTGGCCATTTCACCCTCCATCCGGATAACCGTAACCCCGCGGGTATCCATGTTCTTCAGGTCATAAACAACAATGAGAAGGCCGGCAAGGATGATCAGCACGGCAACAATTCCCAGGGCAAGTTTGAGGTTTGAATGGGATTTTTTATGGGAAACAGTGGCTTGTTCTTCGAATATATCCATGGTACCTCACTGTGTGTACAGAACATCGAATTCTGATACGAGGTTACTGCCGCACATATAGTATTTTTTCAGGTTGAGACGGATCATCTCGTTCTCGTTATCGATATGCATCCCGCCGACCAGTGACGGGGTGTCGGAACCCCCGACAATGAAGGGGAGGTGGATGAGCCGTATCTCGTCCACGAGCCGGTCGTGGAGCATGTGCCAGTTCAGCGTGGGCCCGCCCTCGATCATAAGGTTCTTCACGCCGAATTGTTCCCGGAGGATCTTCATGAGCAGGGGCAGCTCGACATGGTTCTTCCCGGCAACGATCACATGTGCGCCTTTCTTTTTTATTGCCTCGATACGCTCTTCCGGGGCGACTTCAGCTACCGCGATGGCTGTCGGCGCATCGGGACCCAGCACATTGGCATCGAGCGGGATGTCCGCCATGCTGCAGGGGATCACCCGGAGAGGACTTTTTCCGGGTACATACCGTACCGTCAGGAACGAGTTGTCGATCCGTATGGTGTTGGCCCCGACCATGATCGCATCGTACTCCGCCCGGGTATTATGGAGGAGGAGTTCGGTCTCGTGAGCCATGTATTTCATCAGGATCTTCGAGGATGCCCCTTTCTTGAGCGTGAGTTTGCCGTCAGCAGTGATCTCCGACATCATCAGCACGTGCGGGCGGTCTGCAGGAATTGTCATGAGGTCTCGTCTCTCAGGAATAATAGGGCGGCGGATATAAATAACGTGGCGATTGCGGCCATACTCCTCCCCGTAATGCACCGGATTAACGCCGGATGGGCAACTATTAATGGTTCATCTGCGAAAGAATTGAGTCATGAATATTACTGCACTCCGGCCAAGGTTCATCGGATACCTTGAGCCGGTAGCAGATCTCTTTGTGCGGCTCCGGATCACGCCCAACCAGATATCCCTGCTCTCGCTCGCCGCCGGTATCCTGTGCGCCGCCCTGTTCTTCCAGCGACAGTTCCTTCTCGGATCCCTGGCACTGCTGCTCTCGGCAATATTCGATCTCATTGATGGCAGCGTTGCCCGGAAGACCGGTGCTCACACCAACTTCGGGGCAGTCTTTGACTGGATTGTCGACAAGTACGTCGATGCCCTGGCCATGCTCGGCATCGGGCTCTCCGGGATCCAGATCATCAGCCAGTTCATAGCCGTCTCCCCGATCGCCGATTTCGGGGTCGTGGCACTCGCCATCATCGGGTCGCTGATGAACACGTTCATCAAGCCCGTAGTCTACGCGGAGATTGGTTACCGGGAAAAAGTCGAGGGCAAGATCGATGACCCCCTCGAAGGCGTCGGCTTTTTCGGGCGTCCTGAAACCTTCCTCATCCTGATTATCGGGGGAGTGACCGGGTTTATCTGGGCCTCAATCATCATCATTGCCATCTGCACCAACCTCTCGGCACTGCAGAGGATCATCTACCTTTACCGGACGCTTTCCTGATCTCACCGACATAGTGCGGGAAGAGATCATCAGTATTTTATAATTTTTTTAGGTGATTGCGTAACATCCACCAAACGTGCGATAAACCTGAAACAAAATTTTCATTACCGCTCCTGGGGGCTCCGGCAAGCCTCCGCCCCCACCGATCGGGCATCCCCCGGTTGCGATAGTGCCGTATTACCTGTACCTGTGTGTGCCCCCAATTAAGGTAATGCCGAGGCATCGCTAATAGCGCCCCGTCCCCCACGGGGGAATGGTGGCGCAAGAGAGAGAGATCATTATGGGATCCTGAACACCGGCAGTCCGGGAATAACCGTGTACGCCCGGAAAAAACACCGGAAGCCCGGTTCGCCGATACCGGAAACATCCGGTTCATCAGGCATTGCCACCGGCACCCGCCTCAGCTTTGTTACGCGGATTACTTCCCTTTGCCGAACGCTTTCCTGATCTCCCCGGTATAGAGCTGGTAGAGATCGTCGGCAAATTTCCCGAGACGGGGGATGAGGGTAAAGAGCCAGTAGGCGATTATGACCAGGATCACAAGGGCGAGCATCTCGGCAATGACATTATGCGCCCAGAAGAAACTCTCGTATCCCAGTTCGCCGTTGCCGGCAATATCCGGGTAATACGGGAACCACTGGTCCGTATACGCCATGATAACAAAGACATTGCGCAGGAGGTTAAGGATATAGATCGTCGGCGCGATGATCAGGAATGCATAAATCTTCTGACGGAGCGTTGTGGGGACTGCCGCCGCAACGCCCAGTAAGATCGCGATACTCTGGATACCGGTGCACCCGAGAATGATCTGGACGCTGAACCCGTTGCGGGTGATGGTGTCGCGGAGCAGGTCGCCACATGCGGCCGGATCGATAACCCGCTCGGTCAGGGGATTCATGCAGGTGAGCGAGACGGCAAAGTTGAGGGCATCAAGAATCCACATCACCTGCCCGACAACAAGAGAGATGAGCTGGTTCCCGAGCCATGCAAAGAGGGGGACCTGCGTGAACCCGAACGGTGCATAAATGAGGAATGCCACCGCTGCTGCCCGGGAAAGGCAGATCGCCCGTTCATCGCCGGCGAGCAGGTACTTGACGGTGATTACAAGAAACGGCACGGAAAGGGCTGCAATAAGGGGATACAGGAAGTTATTTTCAGCAAAATATTCCGGCAGAAGGGCAAAGAGGGTCAGGACAATTAATATCCAGCCTGCTATGGCTGCATAGTTCCGATGACGACCGGGTATGAGGAATGCCAGGAATCCGGCACAGGACAGCAGAACCAGATACTCGATCATTATAGAATTATCCACCCGATACCAAAAAAAGGATTCTGCACTCCCGTCACATGTACGGGCAGGAATTGAATGGTTGAAGGGTTCCGCAATTCGGGTGTGAATTACCGGAATCTGCATTCATCCCCGAACGCGAGGCTTAATCTTCTATCATCACGCATACTATACCGATGTTTTGCCCTGAATGTAAGTCTCTTATGATATCATCTGGCGGGCAGCTCAAATGCCGCAAGTGCGGGTATATCAGGAAGATTGAGAGTTCCGACCAGATGAAAGTTGAGAAGAAGCGCACGGAGAACGAGATCACGATCGTTGACGATGAGGATGAAGATCTCAAGACCATGCCCACGATCCAGATCAAGTGTCCCAAGTGCGGGAACAACCTTGCGATCTGGTGGCTGCGCCAGCTCCGGGCTGCGGATGAGAGTGAAGTGCGGTTCTTCCGGTGCACGGAATGCGACCACACATGGCGCCAGTACGACTGAATATCAGCCATACGTCCTTTTTTAACAGGGTTTACCGGTTCCATCCTGCTGCAATGAGCGGGTACCATTCATTAAGGTATTAAGAACGGGTGAGAAATAGGTGATACATGAGATCCTTGTTCCCTGATCGGCATGCAGCCGTCCGGTATTGTTCTGTTGCAGCAGCACTTCTCCTCCTGATTATTTCAGCGGGATGCACCCAGAGTTCAACAGGCAGTACCTGGACCGCGAACGGAATACAGGTCACGCACCCGGACGATTCGCACATCACCGTTGCCTTTGTCGGTGCAGAGGGCATGGATTCCCTTGTTGAGATGGAGATCACGTTTACTGACAGCAATGGAAAAAGCATCACCCGTTCAAAAGGATCCAGGCTTGGCACAACACCCATCCCCATCCACGCAACCGAGTCCATGACCGGATCCTATGGCGGGAAAAACCATGTCCTCGTGATCGGGTATTTCAGTGACGGGAGCGAGCGGGTACTTGTGGACCGGGACATCTGATCGCACCGTGATTCCCCAAAAGCCGTCCCGCTCATCATCACCAAGGGGATGGAAAACGAGCGTACGCCGGGATGCTCACTTTTTTTCAGGAGTGTTTTTCCAGGGCGGCAGGTGTGCATGCCGGACAATAATCCGGATTGCCGCACCCGGTTCCGGGTGGCCGGATACCGTGTCCCCGGCCGGTATCAGGTGTCCTTCTTCCGGGACTTTTTCGGCTTCGTTTCCGGGATCACCGCTTTTTTCCGGAGCTGGCGGTTATACGTGATGGCAAACCGGTGCGCCTCATCGCGGATCTCCTGGATGAAGTGCAGGGCCATGCCTTTCTTGTCCAGCTGCCGGGGAAGCATCTCCCCGGGGAGGTACACATCCTCCTCCTGTTTTGCGATGGCGATGACGGGGACGGTGACATCAAGATCGCGGAGAGATTCCCCGGCAGCAGAGAGCTGCCCCTTCCCCCCATCGATGATGATCAGGTCGGGCAGTTCCGCATCCTCCCGGATGAGACGGTCATACCGCCGTTTCACGATCTCGGCAATGGAAGCAAAATCATCGACACCCTCCACGGTCTTGATCTTAAACCGGCGGTAATTCTTCTTGTCCGGGATGCCGCCCCGGAACTGCACCATCGATCCCACCATGGCAGTACCCGAGAGGTGCGAGATATCGAAACATTCGATGACATCCGGGGCATCCGCAAGACCGAGACTTGCCTGGAGATCCCGGATCTTCAGGTCATTTCTCAGGAACGCGTGTTCGAGATTCTTCTCCACGAGATCGAGCAGTTTCTTCTTTTCCCCGATCCGGGGAACCGTCACCTGCACGGCCTTTCCCTTCCGCTCTGACAGGTACCCTGCCATTGCTTCGTCAACCTCGTGCGGCACGATCAGCTCGGACGGGGGAACGCGATCCGCATAATACTGGACGAGAAATTCATCAAGGAAATCCTCGCGGTTGTCAAACGAGTATTCCTGTTTGCCGGAGAGCAGCCCTTTCTCGACCGAGAAGACCATGAGGTAGACGGTATCGTCCGAGATCGCGTACCCGATCACGTCCTGGTCGGTCTCTTTCGGCCGCTCGACATGCTGGCGTTCTGCCAGGTGCGTAACCGCGATGATCTGGTTGCGCAGAGTAAGCGCCTTCTCGTATTCCTCATGTGCCGAATAACCGGCCATCTCCTCCCGCAGCGAGAGGAGGAGTTCGGCACTCTTCCCTTTCAGCAGTTCTGCTGCACGATTCACGTCACGGCGATACTCTTCCTCGCTGATCGCGCCGATGCAGGGGGCGCTGCAGGTATGCATATGGTACCGGAGGCACGCCCGTTTCGGCAGTCTCCGGCAGGACCGGAGGTGGAAGATCTTCCGGATGATGTGGATCAGGGCATCGCGTTCCGCAGCCGAGACGAACGGCCCGAACTGCGTGGAACCGTCAGTCCCGGTGCGCCGGGCAATCCCAATCCGGGGGAATGGTTCGTTACTGAGTTCGATGTAGGCATACCGTTTGGCATCCTTGAGATCGATATTGTATTTCGGCTGGTTCTTCTTGATCAGGTTGTTTTCCAGCAGGAAAGCCTCGGTCTCGGTGTTGGTCACCATGACGCTGACACGGGCAATGGCCGCGACAAGGCTCCTTGTCTTCGGGTCGTGGTCTTTCTTCTGGAAGTAACTGCTCACCCGCTTTTTCAGGTTCTTTGCCTTGCCGACATAGATGATCGTCCCCTCTTTGTCAAGAAACAGGTAACAGCCGGGGTTGCCGGGGAGGGTGGCAGTGTCGAACATTTCTGTAACTAGCGTCTCTCCGCCCGGATTATTAATGAATGGGGAGAAACCATCAGGATAAAAAAATCATGAGGGGGCCGGCGATTTGCGGCCGAGCATCTCCTTCAGGAACTGCCCGGTATAACTTCCGGGAACGGATGCGACTTTCTCCGGTGTCCCGCACGCCACGATCTTCCCGCCCGCATCCCCGCCTTCAGGACCGATATCGATGATATAATCCGCCGACTTGATCACATCGAGATTGTGTTCGATGACGATGACGGTGTTGCCTTTTTCCACGAGATCGTCGAGCACCTTGATCAGTTTTTTGGTGTCGTCGAAGTGAAGGCCGGTGGTCGGTTCATCGAGCAGGTAGAGCGTCCTGCCGGTGGCCCTTTTCGCCAGTTCGCGGGTGAGCTTGATCCGCTGGGCTTCGCCACCGGAGAGCGTCGTGGAGCTCTGGCCGAGCTTGATGTAATCCAGGCCCACGCGGGAGAGCATCTCCAGCTTGGAACGGATCGAAGGGATGTTCTCGAACAGGTTCAGCGCTTCCTCAACGCTCATGTCCAGCACATCGGCAATGGACTTGCCCTTGTACTGCACTTCGAGGGTCTCGCGGTTGTACCGCTTCCCCTTGCATTCCTCGCATTCGATATACACATCGGGCAGGAAGTTCATCTCGATGCGGATCAGGCCGTCGCCTTCGCAGGCCTCGCACCGGCCGCCCCGGATATTGAACGAGAACCGTCCCGGGGTGTAGCCCCGCATCTTTGCCTCCTTGGTCCCGGCAAAGACGGTACGGATCTCATCGAAGAGTTTGGTGTATGTTGCCGGGTTGCTCCGGGGGGTCCTGCCGATCGGGGACTGGTCGATGACGATCACCTTGTCGATATCCGCATCGAAAACAATCTTGTCGTGCTTGCCCACCTGCTCACGGGACCTGTTGATGATCTGCATCATGCCCTTGTACAGGGTCTCGTACACGAGCGTGGATTTCCCACTCCCTGATACCCCGGTGACAACGGTCAGCAGGCCAATCGGGAACTTTGCATCGATCTTCTTGAGATTGTTCTCACGGCAGCCCTTTACCGTGATGAACTTCCCGGCTTTCCGCCGCGTGGCCGGAACCGCGATCGATTTAGTGCCGGCGAGGTACTGGCCGGTCAGCGACTTTTTGTTCTTCTCGATCTGTTTCGGGTTGCCCTCCGCAATGACCTCCCCGCCATGCATCCCCGCCCCGGGGCCTATATCGATCACGTGGTCGGCAGACCGGATCATGTCCTCATCGTGCTCCACGACAATCACGGTATTGCCGAGGTCACGGAGGGTCTGTAAGCTCTCGATGAGTTTCCGGTTGTCGCGCTGGTGCAGGCCGATGGAGGGCTCGTCCAGCACGTAGAGCACGCCCATCAGGTTGGTGCCGATCTGGGTGGCGAGCCGGATCCGCTGGGCCTCTCCGCCGGAGAGGGTGCCGGCATTGCGGGAGAGCGTGAGGTAGCTGAGACCGACTTTTTCAAGGAATGCGAGCCGGCCCCGGATCTCCTTGATGATCTGCCGGGAGATCTCCGCTTCCTTGTCGGTAAGCTTAAGGCCGTCGAAGAATGCGAGACCGCCGGATACGGAGAGGTCCGTGACATCTATGATGGACTTGCCGTTGATCCGGACCGCGAGGATCTTGTCCTTGAGCCGCTTCCCCTTGCAGGCCGGGCAGTCAAAGACCCGCATGTAGCCTTCCATCTCGCGCTTCCTCCACTCGGACTTGGTCTGGGAATACAGCCGGGCGGTCTGCGGGAGGAGACCTTCCCACTCGCCGTTGTGGGACCACTGGGCATCGCCATTCCGCGTGCTCATCGAGAAATGCATCTTCTCGTTCGAGCCGTACATCAGGGCATTGTATTGTTCTTCGGTGAGATCCTTGATCGGCGTCATCACAGAAAAGCCGAAGTGCTTTGCAACGGTTGCAAGGTACTGGCCCCGGAACCCGTCCATGGGATTGCGGTACGGGGCTACGGCACCGTCAGCAATGCAGCGGGTTTTGTCCGGGATGATCAGGTCCGGGTCGAACTCCATCTTGACGCCCAGCCCGTGACATTAATCGCAGGCGCCGAACGGGCTGTTGAACGAGAACATCCGTGGCTGGAGCTCCTCGAACGACATCCCGCAGACCGGGCAGGCCATCAGCGAGGAGTACGTTGTCTCATTCTCCTGCTCGTCCACGGCGATGATGAGTCCTTCCGACTTTTTGAGGGCGTTCTCCACGGCTTCCGCGAGACGCGAGCGGTCGCTTGTTTCGAGCCGGTCGATCACGATCTCGATGTCGTGCTTCTTGTACCGGTCGAGGCTGATCTCCTCATCGGTCCGGATGATCTTCCTGTTGACCCGGACCCGGGCGTATCCTTCCTTGTTCAGGTCGCGGAGGAGCTGCTGGTACGTTCCCTTCTTCTGCCGCACGATCGGTGCGAGGATAGTGACCATGCCGGGATGTTCCGCGGTGATCTGGTCCGCCATCCGGTCCGGGGTCTGGGCGGTGATGGGAATATTGTGCTCGGGGCAGAACGGTGTCCCGATCCTGGCGTAGAGGAGACGGAGGTAATCGTAGATCTCGGTTGTCGTCCCGACCGTGCTCCGGGGATTCTTGGACGTGGTCTTCTGCTCGATGGCGATGGCAGGGGAAAGTCCCTCGATATGGTCCACATCGGGCTTGTGCATGATGCCGAGGAACTGCCGGGCATAGGAAGAGAGGGACTCGACGTACCGGCGCTGGCCTTCTGCATAGAGCGTATCGAATGCGAGCGTTGATTTGCCGGACCCGGAGACTCCCGTGATCACCACGAGTTTGTCGCGGGGGATTTCGACGCTGATGTTTTTCAGGTTGTGCTGGCGGGCACCTTTGATGATGATATTTTTCATGCTAGGTGCTCAGACTGTTTGGCACCGGCATATAAAGGAGTTCAGTTCGGGGCATGAAAGTGAAGAGAGTAAGTGTTGTTTTTTATCACATCCAGAGGAAAAAAAATTCACCTTCAGGGGCGTCATCCTGCCAACACGACACTCCGGAAAACAATGGGAGTTACGTGAAACGACTCGGATTGAAGTGAGCAAGAAGCGAGTGATACGTTGACCACAATTTTATAATATGCAAACGAACTTAGTTACCATTATAACGAAGGTGGACAACCGTGGCAAAACCAATTGAACTGGGTCTCATCCTTGATCGGGAAGAGTCTGTCAGGTTCCAGAAATATATTGATAATCCGACCTACACCGAGGAAGGACGTAAACTTATCAGGGAAGCAGCCGATCTGGCTGAACGATCGCGTTTCTAAATGAGTATCAGCCTCGATGATCTTGAATTTGTAGTTTTAACTGCCGATCACGATCAACAGATTTCAACATTCAGCTGCAGGAATCCCGAGCTGAAAGATTTTTTATCGGAAGATGCTTACCAGAACCAGCTGGACCGGATTTCCGTTACCCGGCTGGTTTTCTGGCAGGGTCGTCTTGTCGGGTATTTCACGCTTGTCACGGATGTTATCAAGAAGGATGAGCTTGCAGAAGACGATGGCGATCCTGGTTATCAGTACAAAACATATTCGGCTCTGAAAATTGCCCGGCTCGCAACCCACAAGGATTTTGAACACCAGGGTGTAGGCCGCGCGATGTTGCTGAAGATTTTTTCCATCTGGATACGATTCTCGCGGTATATCGGGTGCAGGATCATTACGGTCGATGCAAAACCCGATGCCGTGGGATTCTACGTAAAATTCTCTTTTCATGAAGCTATTTTCGATCCAGGAAAGCTGAAGGGCAGGGACACTATTCCCCTGTATATCGACATCCACAAGGAACTTGAGAGGATCGGGAAGAATGCGCCGTTAAGCGATTATGATGAACGTTAATCCTCCCTGTGAAAATAATTCTGCCCGGGAAAATAATCTGTTTTCGTTTTTATCATGCACTGACCCGATGAAGTCCACGTCGGACTTCTGCATCAGCATGAGGAACTGACGGGCAATTGGAGAGCGATTCCCTGTACCGGCGCTGGCCTTCCGCATAGAGCGTATCGATTAGCGAGCGTGGATTTTCCGGAACCGATTTGTTCGAAATCTAAAAACTCTTTTCCACAATAAGGACAATGAATTTGAATTTTTTCGTTAATGCTGATAGATTCAGTGTCCTTTGACATCGTGATAGTTAATCTCAAACCTTTACCTGATTAATTTTACTTCATCGCCCAATTAAAGGCACGGAAGATTGTAATGTTTGAAAATAGAGCAATTATAATAAGGGCGCAAGGGACATGACCGATAAAGAAAAAAATCTGATTAATCCCGCTTCTTCAGGATCCTTAGGGGCATTTTTTGAAACACGGGTCCAGGCTGCATTTGTAGTCTTCATGTTAACGAGCAGAATTTCACCTTGTTTACCCCAATGGCCTATTCAAAAAATAAAACTACAAGGACGTTATGCCGGGTTCAATATTGATGATTTCATTGTCTTTACAAAAGACGAATCAACAGGCCAAGAAGCAAAACTTTTAGCTCAAATTAAACGTTCAATAACAATAACGGAAGAAAATGAAACTTTTAAAGAGGTAATTCAAGCAGCTTGGACGGATTTTAATAATCCTGATATTTTTAATAAAGAAACGGATGTATTTGCCCTTATCACCGTTATCTCCGATACTAACCTTAGAACAATTCTGGATTGGGCACGACATTCTGAAGATGAAAACGAATTTCTCTATAAGGTTAGTAAAGGGAAATTCAGCAGCGAAAAGAAACAAAATCTTCTCAAAGCATTCAGGACACAATTACAAAATGCAAATGAGGGGATTGCCCTTTCGGATCATCAACTTTGGGATTTTTTAAAACACTTCTATCAATTGGGATATGATCTGGATTCGGATTCCAGCAGCATTCTCCAGTTAGTACTATCACTGATTTCCAAAAGTTCCAATAATGATCCGTCGTCAATTTGGGAAAAGATCCTCGGAGAAGTACAATCATTCAATCCAGATGCAGGAACACTTTCGCCACTTACAATTTCGAAAGAAATCCGTGATTCTCTCGATACTAAGAAAAATCCGCACTTCGCTCACGACCTCAAAAAATTGAATGAAAGAAGTAAATACATCGTTGAGGGGATAAGGTCGGAAATTGGTGGGTTTCATGTCAAGCGTCCAGAACTACTTGCTCAGCTTATTGAAAACAGTGCAGAAAATAAATTTGTCATCCTTTTAGGGGAGAGGGGTTGTGGAAAGTCCAGTCTCGTTCGAGAATTTACTGGCGACTTGATCGGAAAAGAGCCTATATTTTGCCTTCGAACAGAGGATCTTGACAAACCTCACCTGGATAACGTTTTTTCAGCAATAGGTCTGACAAGTTCTCTCGGAGATCTAGAAGAAGGTCTCGCCTTAATGCCGAAAAAATACCTTCTCATTGAGTCTTTGGAAAAATTACTCGAACTTCAGAACAAAACCGCGTTTAACGATCTGATTCAATTTATTCAACGACATCCCGAATGGACAATAATTGCGAGCTGTCGAGAGTATGCTTTTCAACCAATATCTTTTACGTTTCTTCAGCCATCCGGTGTTAATTATGAAACAATACCGATCAGTGGATTTAGGGATGATGATATCACACAATTGTGCGAAAAATTTCAAATTCTGAAACCTTTTGCAGAAAATCCCCTTCTCAAACCTTTATTGAAAAACCCGTTCCTAGCGGACCTTGCTTACCTAGTTATCAATAATGGCAAGAAGTTTTCAAACAGCGAGGGCGAACGGGAATTTCGGGAAGCCGTCTGGAATGATATAATCTCAAAAGAATCTGAGAGATCGGACGGTATGCCAATAAGGCGACGGCGAGCGTTTATCGCTGTCGCAGTAAAACGGGCAAAACAAATGGTTTACGAAGTCACTAGTACTGAATTCGATGCTAATGCATTACTTAAACTTGAAGCCGATAATTTGATTCATCGGAATCCATCAAATTCTCGCGTCCGGCCAGATCATGATGTTTTTGAAGATTGGGCAATTGTTGAATATATTGAAGAGAAATTTCAGTCATCTATCGGGGAAACCAAAGGATTCTTAGACTCAATAGGTCACGAACCGGCAATGAATCGAGCTTTTCGTTTGTGGCTTAATCAAAAATTAAAAGATGGGGCGGATATCAAGCCCCTGATTCTGTCAATATTAAACGACGAGAAGATTGAAAGAATCTGGCAAGATGAAACAATAACTGCTGTACTCCAGGGCCAAAACCCACTTGGGTTTCTCTGCGAATTAAAAGATCAGTTATTTACGAACGATAGCGAACTTCTCAAACGATTCTGTTTTATTCTAAGAACTGCATGTAAAATTCCCAATCAGGAGTTATTGAGTCAGCTGGCAATTAAAAAAGAAATGGCAGGATATCTGTCCCATACTATTTTCTTAAAACCCTATGGCCCGGGCTGGTATGCAATAATTCATTTCATATTTACTGAAAAACAAAATATTTCAAAAAACCTTTTACCTCATATTTCTTCGGTTCTCGATGAATGGTCCTCGCAAATTAACATAAATGACGATCTGCCCCCCAATTCCCGTGAAGTTGGCCTTCTTGCGCTGCATTTGCTAAGTGATATCAAGGATTCGCATAGAGAGGATGAAGAAAGAAAAAAAATACTAAATGTCATCGTCCGTGTCGTTCCGGCGATTCAGGACGAATTCCACAAACTTCTGGAAACTGACTTGTTTCAAGAAGATACTAAAAAGCGTCGACCGCGCTATATTGATGATCTTGTCGCCATCGCTCTACGTAAGCAAGAATCTAAGTTCTTGTGCAAATACGTACCAGACACAGTCATCAATATTGCATGGCATGAATGGATCAAAGTACCATCTGACAACGATATTGATAGTGGGTACGGATATAGAGATGCAGACGAGTGTTTTGGATTAGATAAATACAAGACGGATATGAAATTTTTTCCGCCTAGTGGAGAAAAAGGGCCATTTTCTTCCCTACTTCGTTTTCCTTCGGTAAACGGATTGGATTTTATCTTAGGATTCCTTAACACAACTGCGGATAGTTACGCCCATTCTGAATTCGATGATCCTGAAAGATTCCCGAATTTGCCAGACGATATGAAATCTTCGGGGGTTCAGGAAGTTGAAATCACCCTGAACGACGGATCGAAAATCAAACAATATTGTTCGAAACGTTTGTGGGTCGGATATCGGGGTCATGAAGTAATTCCGTATATTTTACAATGTGCCCTGATGGCACTAGAGAACTGGATGATCGATCTTGTGACTATTTTTGATCGTCCTGAAATTTTTGAAGCTCTTTTCAGTAAAGTTTTACGGCGAAGCAATTCTGTCATGCCAACCGCTATCCTGGCATCGATCGCGACTGGTTTTCCGGAGAAAATAGGAAAAGCCGCTTTTCCAATTCTAAGAACACCTGAATTTTATGGTTTGGATTTGGACAGGATGTTACACGAACGTGGTGGAAATGAAGTTAATTTGTTTGTACCAAAAATCGATCCTTTAGCAGATATCTACATAGAAGAAAGACGTAAAGCTGCATTACGACCCTGGAGGAAAAAAGATCTTGAATGGCTGATCGGATATCTCCAGTTTAAAGATTCTAGGGATGAGATTTTAAAAATCCTTGACGATTTGCGGTCAAAGACCGGAAAAGATGAGAACTGGAGATTCCGGTTCCATAGAATTGATAGTCGTGAGTGGAAGCCAGAAGTTGATAAAGAGAACAGTAGGATTGTATTCACTCCACAAAATATGGAGCCCGATCTAATTGAAATCCAAAAGAAAACCGAATCTGAACAGACATTAAATAATCGATTTTATTCACTGTGTCTGTGGTCGGACAAACTTCTGAAAAATGAGAAACTGGATAGAGAATATTATTCTACATGGCGTGATGCATATGAAGAAATTGAAAGTTTATCAACGATCATCCAAAGCAATACAAAAGGTGATGTTTCAGACATACTATCGTCGGGACTTTTTTTATTCTCTAGGTGTCTCGTAAATGGAGCAGCAGTGTTGTTACGAGACCACCATGACGAAATTACTAGTGAGAATTTTTCTTTAGGTTTCGATTTAATCCTCAATACAATCATTGTTCATGCAGATTCCGGAAATCCAGCCGTAGCTATGGATGTAACAGATTCAAGTGGTGCTGCGGCTGCGGCTTCCGTTCTCCCAATTAGTTTAGATTTTACCTCAAACGACGATGAGAAGATTATTGTCAAGACGATCATAGCCATCGCACTAACACATGTAAATAAAAATGTGCGAATCGAAGCCGCTAACGGTGTGAGAAACAATCTCTGGCAACGAGATCCTGATTTTGCTCATAAATGTATTCTTGGAATTATAGAGTACTCCCGATTAGAGGCTTTGGAACAAAAGAATTTCAAGAAAATAGAAGATCTGAATGAATGGCTTTTTGCTTTCTGTGAAAAAATTGCACGTGGGGAAATAACAACAGATATTACAAATATAACTTTTGAATCTCATAGCCCCGAACATTTATTGACATCTTGTTTGATGATTCCTAACGGTTCAACTGACCCAGAGCATATCTTCCTTATCTCACGAATGTTGGAACTCTTCGGAAAAGCGGAGCAAGATGAAGAGTCCCACGATAGTCATGTTAGAGAGGGATATAGAGAAAGAATGGATTATAAACTTCCCACAGAATTTGGAAAATTATTGTCGGACCATTTGTTCAACATTTCAAAAGGTGAAGTCAAACAAAAATATGAGGAACAATTACAGTTACTCTGCGACACAGCTCCAGATCTTGTAAAATGGGTTTTAATGTGGACTTTCGTATCGGCCGATAAGACAAAAAAACGAGATCGCTATTGGGAACTATGGAGTGCGTTATCAGGACCAATGCAAAAAATTGCCATAAAAAATGCTGAAAACCAATCTCGATCGAATAGATATGAAGATGACCTGGTAAAAAATCAGCATAAATTAATTCGTGATATGTTATTTTCAGATCTTCAACCGCACCAAGTCGAATATGAACGCGATAATCTCATTCAAGGAAAAAGACTAATCATCGATTTCATAGACACTGCCGGGGTAAACCGGGTAGTTTTTGAGTCCGCTACCAAGTTGATATTTCAATATTCAGATGTATTTCTTGATTCAGGAATGAAAATTCTTGCAAAACATCAGAAGGCTATTGGTGGAACACAATTATTCACTCAAAACACAGCATTTTATCTCGAAATGTGCATCAACCGTTTTTTAGTTGAAAATAGCACATCGATCCCGAGAATACAATATCAATCGTGTAAGATTTTGCTGGATGCACTCGTAGATACAGGATCTTCCGGGGCATATTATCTCAGGGAACAAATGGTCCGTTCAAGAAAGATCGCCAATTAGGACGCCAACCCGAACTCGCCGAATCGCTCACTTTTCTCAGTGCCCTCGGTTCCGGAGAAGCAAGACGGGTCGGGACCAACCGGTCCCGGGTCCGCCCAATCAGTTCCAGCCCGGCCCCCCTGCATGCGGCCGACTTGATTGATCACATCGGGTTGCTCCGGCAAAAAAAACCGGCAAAACCGGTTCGTATAAAAAAAATTCCGGGCCGGTCACGTTCCCACAAAATTTTTTCCGGAAAAATCCGGCGCAATCAATTTTTGTCCTGGCCTTGTTCGCAGACTCCCGCCCCCCCTCATCCGCATCCCCTGGCACTGCCCTCAGGATACCAGCGACTGACGATGGGCACCTCCCTCCCCGGTGACCTTGCCAGACGACACCTCCGCCGGTGACCCCTCACACAGAAGGCTGGGAGGCACCTGTGGGAATTCAGGTACAACGGAGCCCTTAACGGGGACGGTTGTACCTCTTTTCCCCCTACCCCCAAAAAGGGGAGGTCATAATTCGTAAAAATGCGGAACCGGGCCCGGAATTTACTGTGAGTTGTCGACGGGAATAATTGAGGTCGGATTTAGCAACGTTTTGATGGCAAAAGTCAGGGCCGGATTGTGGAGTCTTGGTTTTCCCGGGTGCCGGATCTGATGTCTGGATTTCGTACCGGCATTTGACGACGGTCCCCCTCCGACCTGATGGATCTGTCCGACGTTAATGCGTCAAACAGGGAACCCGGATAATTCCCCCTCCAGTACGCAAATGTTAACATAAATGATAACATTAGTGTATCTAAGGGGGAACTCCGGGGAATGACCATTGAGATCCTGAAGTCCATGGCAAAAGAGAACCAGGTCTTCTCGTTTGACCAGCTCTACCAGAAGACGCACATCAGTAAAGGAACGCTCAGGGTCATCCTCTTCCGGCTGGAGGAAAAAGGGTTCATCGAACGGATTGACAAGGGCAAGTACCTCATCATTCCGCTCGGGAGCGAGAAAGGAAAATACACGCTCCACGAATTTGTCATCGCGTCGTACCTTGTCGAACCGTACGCGATCTCCTACTGGAGCGCTCTCCACCACTACGGTCTCACCGAGCAGATCCCTGCCACCGTATTTATCCAGACACCTGCACGCAAAAGCAAAAGCGCGATGGAGATTTTCGGAGTGAACTATCAGATCGTGCGGGTGAAGGAGGAGAAGATCTTCGGAATCCGTAAGGAATGGATCGAGGAGACTCCGGTCAGCATCACAGACAAGGAAAAGACGATCATCGACTGCCTCGACAAGCCACAGTACGCCGGGGGAATCATCGAAGTCGCAAAAGCGCTCAAAAGCGGTTCGCTGGATCGCGACCGGCTCACGGAATACGCCATCCGGATCGATAACTTTGCCGTGGTCCGGAGGCTCGGGTACCTGTGCGAGAAACTGGGCGTGCAAATCGATCTCCCGCCGCCGCGTTCGAAAAAATACCTGCTGCTGGATCCCACCATGCCGGCAGAAGGAAAGAACGATCCGAAATGGCGGCTCGTGATCAATCACGATGCTGTGCTGTCGGAGTCGCTTGAATGATTACGACCCTTGAGATCAAGGAACGCGCCCGGGAATCCGGCGTTCCCACCTCCACCATTGAGCGGGATTATGCGCAGAACTGGCTCCTGTCCGCACTTCGCCCAATCAACATGGCATTCAAGGGAGGGACCGGCATCCGGAAAGTGTTCATCGAGAACTACCGGTTCTCCGATGACCTCGATTTTACCCTTCTTGAACCGGTCGATGCTGGTGCATTGCAGGCAGCGGTGAGCGATGCAGTACTCCGGGTTCGTGAGGAGAGTGGCATCCTGTTCGAAGACGATCCCGGCTTCCGGGAAACTAAAACCGGTTATAAGGCAACGGCCCGGTTCCGGATCCTGAACCGGGGTTCATCATCCCCGGTGAAAATCGATCTTGACCTGACCGGCCCGGGCCAGGAGGATGTCCTGCTTCCGGTCAGCGAACGCCCGGTCTTCCACCCGTATTCCGACGGGCTCTCTGTATCCGTGGCTTCGTATGCGCTCGAAGAGATCATGGCAGAGAAGATACGGTCGCTCTTCCAGCGGAGCCGTTCACGCGATCTCTATGATATCGTGCAACTGGCGAACCGGGTGGACCACCGGGTTGTGAAGTCGATTCTCCTTCGTAAATGCGATGCGAAAGGTGTTGTTGTCGATATGGCGGTACTCAATGGAAAGCGGGAGCACTTCAAAGATCTGTGGCAGGTTTCTTTGGGCCACCAGATGAGCGGGGTTCCGGATTTTGATGAGTCGTTTGAGACAATGCTGGAGGTAATTGAGGGATATTCGAAGAAAAAATCCCATTCTTGAGTGAAAAATCTGGATTTTTCTGGTTTGTTATTTCTGTTATAGTTATGATTTTTCCTGCTGATTGCCAGCGTTCCTCAGTACCCCCGGTTCCAACAATTGACGACGGGTCCGGTACTAAATACGGTCCCGGGTCCGCCCGATCAGCGAGAGCCCGACCCCGCCCCACTGCACACGGGCGGGAGATCGTGTCGGGTTGCTCCGGCAAAAAAAATTCCCGGCAGAACCGGTTCGTGTAAAAAAATTCCGGGCCGTTTACGTTTGCACCAAAAATTTTTCCGGAAAAATCCAGCGCAATCAAAAATATTTTTACCGGGCCCTGTCCGCAATAATTTTTTTTGTCCGGGCCCTGTTCGCAAACTCCCACCCCCCTCCACCGCATCCCCTGGCACTGCCCTCAGGATACCAGCGACTGACGATGGGCACCTCCATCCCCGGTGACCTTGCCAGACGACACCTCCCCGGTGACCTCCCTCACAGAAGGCTGGGAGGCACCCGTGGGAATTCTGGTACAACGGAGCCTGCTGCGAGCCCGGTTGTACCTCTTTTCCCAAAAGCACCAAAAACAGAGGTCATAATTCGCAAAAACTAGGGAACCGGGTACGGAATTTACCCCTCATTATCGACGGGAATAATTGAGGTCGGATTTAGCCGTGTTCCAGCACACGAAGACCAGACCGATCAGGGTACCGTGGGCCGGATCAGCCGGCGGGGGATCTCCCGGGACCCGTTCCGGCAGAAGTTCCCTCCTGTACACCACATGCGGTTCCCATTTTTGCGCCCGCCAATATCAGCGTATCGGGCCCCGTTGGCGCTCAATCGCGAGCAAAACCTCTGGATTTTGTGTTTCCGGATTTATTCATACAAGCGCTTATATACCCCGAGCTAATCCTGTTCTGTCAAAGGGCCCCGCGACATCACAACAAAAGGAGGTAACAACACATGAGAAAAACCAAAACCCCGCCGGTACAAAATCCGGCAACCACCTTAAAAACCACCGGGAGGTGCTTCCGGTGAGCCGCGGACCGCGTCCGCACCGGGCGCTCGCTGCGGCGATGCCCATCGCCCAACTGCGCGGCGTCTTCCAGATGTCGGGTCTCGGCCCTGAACGGATCTATGACATATCCATCATCTCGAAGATCCCGGTCACGTTCGCACGGGTTATGTTTGCGCCGCAGATCCTCGTGGCGATCGAACAGATTGCCGGGGATTTCAAAGACGAGATCGACAAGCTCCGGATCATCGCCCGGGACGCTGCCATCTCGGCCGAACTCTGGCTCCGGTCGAAACACGGGACATGGCGGTTCTTCCTGGTCACCGGCACCGGACTGATCGAGATCGACCGGGACGGGAAGCCGCTCGCGGCCGGTGGAATGCCTGCATGATTGCCGGGAAAAATTTCCCGGAACTATTTTTTCCGCACTGTATTTTGCTGCCGTATTTTTCCGGTACCTTTTCTAAAAAAGAGTTCCCCTCTCCACCCGGGGAACCCCGATGTTCCGGCACCTGACAACGGGTCCGGTACTACACCGGCCTCAGGTCCGCCCAACCACCATAAGCCCGACCCCCAACACACGCAGAAAACCAGCCAAAAATATTCATACTTACAATGTTTACAATCTGATCATGTCTGCGGTAAAACGGATACCGGTAACGGAGCCGGTATGGAAGGACCTTGCCGAGATGCGGGCGGCCGGCCAGACCTATACGGATCTCCTGGCAGAGATGATCGAGGACCGCAAGAGGCGCAGGCTTGAGGAAGATGTCAGGACGTGGAGCGGCCGTAAGAAAGAAGGGTACGTTTCACTTTCGGAGATTAAGGATTGACATTTTCCCTTGTGCTCTGGCACGAGTTAGCTGATGAGATCAATCGCCTGCCGGAGAAGTCACGAAGGATCATCAAAACTGCCCTGAAACGGCTCGAAGAAGATCCATTCCCGGGAAGCAAAGGGGATAAAGAGAAACTGGTTTTACGAGGCGGGGTTGTAATTTACCGGCTTCACATTTCCCGCAGTTACACCGCATTTTACGATATCGATAAAGAGGAAAAACTGGTGATTGTCCAGGAGATACTGCCAATCGAGCAGGCTCATAAAAAATACGGATTTTATTAATTTTTTCTCGCTGGTTTTTGGTATCTCATTTTTTTGTCCCGGCCCGCCATTACCGGCGCTCCTCAGTGCCCCCGTTTCCGGAGATTGACGACGGCCTCGATACTAACCGGTCCCGGGTCCGCCCAGTCACCACAAGCCCGGCCCCGCCCCACCGCACGCGACCGACAGGAAATAGATCCGGGAATGAACGCACGTACCGGATTATCTCAAGCAGATGAAGTAACCGGCACAATGATTCCTTTCCGGATTGTGCCGGCAATAAGCGATGCCGGATCCTGGTATTCTTCCGGCGTCAGGGTGAGCACATCGAGGGCCACACGGTATTTCCTGACGGTCTGGATCTCCGCGTCTTTCGTCATGAGAGCCCGGTCAAAAATATCCTTACCGGCAAAATCGCTCGAAATAATCGCGATGTCGATGTCGCTTTTCGGAATAGCAATTCCGGTGCCTGATGACCCAAAGAGGATAAGATCGTGGATGTGAACACCCTTTTCCCTCACGATGGCGCTGAAAAAAAGGACCACTTCGAGGACTTGTGCGTCAACCATGAGGTTCACTCCTCTTTCTGCGTCTGCTGGATCTCTCCACAGATTTCATCAAGATCGTTGCTGAGCCACTGCCTGCGCTCTTCGGTGTAATCGTCGCTTACCCGGATCCGAAGGACGGTGAATTCATCTTCAACCGGGATCTCGCGGTTATCTTCCCTAAGACAAGAGATGATCAGCTCGGCAGCTTCCTTCGTATTTGCGATCGTCTCCTCTACCGTCTCCCCTTGCGAAAGACAGCCGGGCAAGGCTGGCACTTCAGACCAGAACCCGCCTTCCTCAGCCTTGTGGATCAGGACGGAATATTCCATACATTCCCCTAACATTGCCGGAGTAGTTCTTTCACCGCAGTTGCAAGAGGTAACAGATCGTGGTGGATTGTTTCCCACATAATCATGGGACTTATCGAGAAATACCCGTGGACCATCTTGTCCCGCATCCCCGCAAATTCTTTCCAGGGGACGTCGGGGTACCTTTCGATAATCTCCGACGGAATTTTCTTTATCGCTTCACCGATAACCACAAAATTGAGAATGATTGCCTCGCGGGTTTTCCGGTCGCCGAGCAGTTGTTCATACGTTATCCCATCGGTATAGGACAGAATCGTGGAGATTGAATCATCGATGTCCGTGAGGTAGAGTTTCACCTCGCGTTTAGACATAGATGACCTCAGCGAGAACATCCTGGCGGATCACTGGCTTTAAGGAATCCGAAGTCACGAGATCAACCCTCTCCCCGAGTTGCTCTGAAAGAAAATTTTCAAGCCGTATGAATGTTACAAAACCAACCGGCTTTGAGAACTCCACCAAGAGATCGATATCGCTCTGTTCGGTCCCTTCGCTCCGGGAGATTGAGCCGAACAGGCCTATTTTTTTGACAGAATATTCCCGTGCCACTTCCCCTTTAAGTTTTTTCAGTGAGGAAAGGATATCCTGCCGGGTGGATCTCATAATAGTACCTATGGTAAAATGGGCGACGAACTATTAATAAATATTTTAGAACTATTGCGGAATCTTTTGTGAGTTGCCAGAACCTTACCCTCTCCATCATCGTTCCTCAGTGTCCCCGGTTCCGGGCAATTGCACGAATCCAGTCCCGGGTCCGCCGCTCATGTCAAGGTAAAAAATAATCCCCCCATTTATTCAAAATAGTATATTCTTATATACCCTCATTGATAAATGAAGACTTATACGGAAGGTTCTCCCCATGTCTGCGTCAATGTCTCCCGATGCCATAAAAAAACTTGTAACGTTCATGATCGCCCTCGCCCTCATCGCCACCATCATCGCACTTGTGATGTATTTCGTGGTAATCGCTCCTGATCAGGTGGCCGGTCAGATAGCTCCGTTAAACTCCGGCTGTCACGATGCTTATTGCCACCATACATAACTGATGGGCCCTGACCGGTGCCGGGACACAACCGCCCCTGATCCAACTACCTGGCACTTCGGCGAAATGTCTTAGGGGACCAACCCCTCCGCCGACCCGTACACTGAGGTTTACCGAGGCGTACGAGAAGAAGTTCGGGCAAACGGACCGCAGATTATTTGGAGATTCACGCTCTATATCAGGTATGCAGTTTTAATACCCTGAACCAACGGGAGACCGGAGTTCCATAACCGGAATATCTCCCTGATGTTCATGCCCGGAGAAAGCAGCATGCCCTCACGTTCACGTGAAGGCAGAATGGTGTAACCAGTAATGCTGTAATCTTCCGGCGGGTTTTTATTAACAGGACCGGTTTACGTCAGCGTGCGTACCGGTTCCCCGCACCTCCCCTCCATGTTTCGGATGCTACGTGAGGTCATTCGTGACCGGCCCGCATCCCTCATCACGAAAAATACCCTCCATTGTGATCAGGTGCTGACGGCGCCGGAAAAACGGGTAATCGCCAGTGCCGGAAGCCTGATCCGTCCCGGGCTCATGAACATCCATGAATCGCTCATGAGAATAATTCCAGACCAAACGAGATTCAGAAATGCAACCAACAATAAACCCCGGTTCATCCGGGGAAGAAACCAGTCCGGTCAAATCCTCAACCGGAATGCCATCTCAGACTGAAATGCGAAACGTGAAAAATCCCGGTATCCCCGGTTGTATCCGGAAGATGTCCCGGTGCGAACGGCTCTTCTTCATGGGCCCGTTATTTACCATCATCATGGCAGCCCGGATCACCGGCGCTGTTGATACGATTCGGCTCCGGCAGGCGCTCGATGCTGCCTCCCGGAAACACCCGTTGCTCCGCGCAAAAGTCGTGTTCGATGAGCGGCACGAGGCATGGTTCTCATCAGAAGGTGTTCCGCCGGTCCCGATGAGGATTGCCGAGAGAGAGTCAGAACACCAGTGGCTTGACGAACTGAAAGAAGAGGCTCGGGTTCCCTTCGATATCGGAAGGGGACCGCTCATCAGGTTCGTGCTCCTCCAGTCACCGGAGGTGTCCGATCTCCTCATTTTGTGCAACCACAGCATCTGCGACGGCATGGCGCTTGCGAACCTTGTCCGGGACATCTTTTGCCTGTATGAGGATCCTGCCCAGGAAGTCCGCGTGCTGGATCCACCGGATGTCCTTGATCTTGTGAAGCCCGGCATATCCCTGCAGGGGCTCATTGCCCGGTTCTTTGTCAGCCTTGGTAACCGGAAGTGGCAAAAGAACCCGTACCATTTCGGGGCGGAAGAGTATGCTGCCCTGTACCGTGGTTACTGGGAGAACCGGAAACCCGGTCTTGTCCTCCTGGAGTTCGATCCGGAGGAATCCGCTCACCTTCTTGCAACCTGCAGGAGCCAGGGGATTACCGTGGGATCGGCAGTCTCTGCGGCATGCCTGGCAGCCCATACTGATATCACCGGAGGTTTTCCAGAAAAAAAGCAGACGGTGATGGTTCCCTTTGACTTAAGGAGGCGGTTGAACCCGCCAATCGGGAATGTCTTCTGTTTCTGCGATGGCGGGGTAAAGTTCCCGTTTGCTTATTCCGTGAAAAAAACATTCTGGGATAACGCAAAGGACCTGCACAAAAAAATCCACTCACGGATCGAGGTTCTGGACCCGTCCTGTCTCGACATACCGGAATTTGAACCATCCTTTATCGATGCCCTCTCAGCGTTCAGCCTGTTCGTCGATAAAGTCCCGGATGCATATACCCGCACAGATACCCTGCAACGGTTCATCAGGGATACCGGAAATGTTGCCTTCGCGTTTACCCGCAATTATGAGGCGGGCCTTCCCGGCTTTGTCCCTTCGAATGTGGGAAGGATCGATGTCCCGGAATCCCCGGGCGGTATCCGGCTGGACCGACTCATCTTCCTGCCAGGGATAAGCGATCTCAATCCGCTGGTCCTGGGCGGGGCCGGTGCCGGGGGCCGTATGGTATTTTCACTGCCGTTTGTCGATCCTTCGGCAAAGAACGGGATCTCTGTGGAAGAACATCTGATCCGGATCCGGAATCGGGCACTGGAATATCTCGGCTTTGCGGAGAAGGTGCATGACGGGGCAATGGAGTGAGCGAGGAGAGACCCGCACATCTCTCCATTATAAATGGACCTGCGAGGGGGATTGACGTTGCCCGGCTGATCCATACCGACGGGGACCATCGGATTGCCCGGATGCATCCAAAACAGCTGGTGACACCGGTGATGGAATTTCTCGCTGGCACAGATAACCAGAAAATGCAGCAATCCCGCCTTCCACGTTAACGTTTAGTTGTATACGATCCGGGGTTATCCTTTAACCACGAGTAATCACGGTGAAGCGAGACTGCCTCCGGGAAAAAACCTGGAGGCTACTTCATTTTCCTGAATTCAACGATATCGAAGTAATCTTCCAGAACCGATCTGAGTTTTTAATCAGAATATCCCCTTCCTCCGTGCAGGGAACCATTCCTGGACACAGCATAATCTGAAATATCTGCACCACCGTTCCGGTTGAAACAGGTCAGGCCAAAATACCCCTCCGGTTTCAGGAGGTCTGGTATGATTTCCAGAATAAATTTCAGGTTCAATCAATCGGGGATTAACAGAGTATTACTGTTTCATTTCTTTCAGGTTCTGATTACCGTTTTGGCAATGCACTAACAGAGTATCTGTCTTACTTTTATGGCTCTTTCTTCATTGATACTTTTAGTTACAAAGTAACCGATAGTTATAATTTAACCAAAGGTTAGTACTGAGTTGTGAGAAAAAATGACGTTTATACATCCTGATTCAGGCAGAACCCCGGAACCGCTGGATATCCCCCATGAACGCCAGCTCCGGCTCCGGGGGATCCTCTTTGGACTTTTCCCCATAATCATCATGGGCGCCGTCCTCTTCATTTCCGCAGGAACAATTTTCTGGCCTGCTGCATGGCTGATTCTCCTTCCGGTCTTTATAGCAGTAGTTGTAGTCTCCCTTACCTGCAGTACGGATCTCGTTATGGAGCGTACTAAAAAGCAGGCAGGGGCAAAAGACTGGGATGCGCAGCTGGTCCGGCTCCTGAACCTTGTCGGGCTTCTGCCATTCCTTGTTGCCGGTCTCGATTTCCGGTTTGGCTGGACTGATCAGATCACGTTACCGGTTCAGGCCGGGGCATTTGTCCTGTTCATCCTCGGGTACTGCCTCTTCTCCTGGGCAATGATCACCAACCGCTTCTTCTCGCTCGTTGTCCGGGTCCAGGAGGAGAAGGGGCACACGGTTATTACCGGTGGACCGTACCGGTTCGTCCGGCACCCCGGGTATGCCGGTTTTTTCATCATCGTGCTTGCCCAGCCGGTCATCCTGGGATCAATCCTCGCGATCATTCCTGCCATCATCACGGCCGGGATCATCGTCATCCGCACCTCCCGGGAGGATGCAACACTCCAGGCAGAACTCCCCGGATACCGGGAATTCACCCGGCAGGTCCGGTACCGGCTGGTGCCCGGGATCTGGTAAGATGAGGATCCAAAACAGGAGCATAACCATGACAACAAAAAACCATACAACAGAACCGGCAATCGCATTCACGAACGGAAAAATCCTGACCATGGACCCCGAAAAACCAACCGCAAAGACGGATGTCATCCAGGGGGGCAGAATCGTCGGGGCGGGGGAGGAGTCCCTCCTCCGGGATTTTCCGGGAATTAAAGTACATGACCTTGCAGACCGGACCTTGATCCCGGCGTTCATCGATTCCCATAACCACCTCTCCTCCTTTGCCTGCTTCTTCCCGGAATGGGCAAACCTCATCGCCCTCACAACACAGGATGCAGTCTTTGCAGCACTGGATGAGCACGCGAAAAAAAATCCCGGCACTGGCTGGCTTGTCGGGTTTGGCTGGTATGATGCGCAGACCGATGGTATTGACCTCACACGAGAAGACCTCGACGTCCGCTACCCGGATCGCCCGGTAGTCCTCATCCAGACCACGTTCCACAAGAGCGTGGTAAACACTCGGGCACTGGACCACCTCGGCATCGGGCCGTCAACACCGGACCCCCGCTGCGGGATCATCCGGCGCAACCCGGAGGGAGTTCCCAACGGCATCCTGATCGAGCAGGCCCAGGCCCCGGTCTTCAAAGAGATCATGGCAGTAGATACAAGGCGACATGCCGATCTCATCGAGGCCCGGGCACGGGAACTGCTGCCGCTGGGGATCACTGCGATCCAAGACCCCGGTGTCACCCCGTCAGCAGAGGCCGCGTACCACCTTCTCTCTGCTGAGGGGAGGCTGCCCGTCTCGATCCTGATGATGCCGCACGGCAGCAGCGTGCTCGACAACGATGTCGGGGCACGACTCTCCGGTCCGGTGACCGGCACGGGTGACGAGCAGCTCCGTACCGGCCCGGTGAAACTCTTTGCGGATGGTGCAACCGCAGAGACCGTCGCGTTTGCCATGAAGATGCGGGGCCAGGTATTCCGCAGCGGGAACTACCGGGATGATTTCACCGATGCATTATGCACGGCAACCCGGCTCGGGTTCCAGACCTGTGTCCACTCGTTCGGGAACGTGACAACGGATGCCGTACTCGATGCCTATGAACAGGCAGCGAAAGGAGTTCCCGCTGGCGTAATCCTCCGGCCCCGGCTTGAACACGTCACCCTCCTGTCAGACAGCCAGATCCAGCGGCTTGCAGACCTGAAAGGGTGTGTCTCGATCCAGCCCCAGTTTCTCATACGGGGGGAGAAGATGAAGCGTGCCCCGGTTGAAGAAGCGAAATGGTTTGCCTACGGAGACCTTTCCCGTGCCGGCGTTGTGGTTTCAGCGAGCAGCGATGATCCGGGCGGATTCATGGATGCCCGTGATCCGATCAAATGCTCGGTGATGGGCGCGACCATGAGCGCCGGTGATGGCAGAACCATCTTCCCCGAACAGGTTCTCCCGTTTGAAGAGTGGCTCCGGATATACACGGCAGGCGGGGCCTGGGCCGGCGGGCAGGAGAACGAACGGGGCATGCTCAAAGAAGGGCTCGTTGCCGATCTTGTGATCCTTGAAGGAGAACTCGATCCGGCTCATCCGCCCCGGGTGGCTGAAACATGGCGGAACGGCAAGCAGGTCTACCGGGCCTGAAACCGTACCGTGCAGGCAGGGCCCGGCATGAACCGTCAACAGAGAATTGAATTACGATTATAACCGGTATAAAATCTAGAGATCCAAGGAGAAAAGCCGATGAAAATTCAGTCACTGAAACTCGTTTATTTTTCACCAACGGGAACAACAAAAGCAGTTGTTCAGGGGATTGCACGCGGAATCAATCACAGCAATGGGGAATGTATCGATATCACCCGGCCCGATGCGAGAAAGCAGCCATTACAGGCATCGGAACGTGACCTGCTTGTTGTTGCAGTGCCCGTGTATATGGGAAGAGTGCCGGCACTTTTGATGGAATGGCTGCAGGCGATACACGCGCATAATACACCTGCAGTCTGCGTTGTCGTGTATGGCAATCGGATGTTTGACGATGCCCTGCTCGAGCTGAAAGATATTTTGAAATCGTGTGGATGTAAACCGATCGCCGGTGCAGCATATATCGGGGAACACTCCTTCTCGAACGCTGAGACACCCACAGCCGAAGGCCGTCCGGATGCAAGGGATCTGGAACACGCAGAATTGTTCGGGCAAAAAATTCAGGAAAAACTCCGGTCCGTTTCATCATCCGACAAGATCCCTGATGTAACAATACCCGGCTGCCATCCCTACCGGGGTGACTCGAAACTGTGGACGGTTGATTTTATTGCGGTGGGTAATGAGTGCGTGCAATGTGGGATTTGCGCAGAAGGGTGTCCAGTCGGAGCCATCGATCCGGAAAACAGCAGGGCAATCGACACGGAAACATGCATTACCTGTTGTGCCTGCATCAGGCACTGTCCCCACCATGCGAGAACCATGAAACCCGGCCTGGTCAGGGATGCCGCAGTGCGTCTGAGTACCCTGTATAAAGAGCGAAAGGAGCCGGTATTCTTTTTGTAATGAAGTGCAAAGAGGGGGTGCATTTCCAGAAAATCATCGGCATTGTCGGTATCCTGTGGAACAATCATCAACGGATATAAGGAATATGCAATGAAGCAACCAGATAAAACCATGGAGTATTACGAATCGTCCATAAAAAAGCGCAGTGCCGGCAGCGTGACCGCCGAAGGCGTGGCCCTGATCCGGGCAACAGAATCCGCAAAGCCCAAGGATGAGCGGATCTGTTATGATCCGTACGCGGTCCGGTTTATCCGGCCGGAAATCCTCGCACATTTCAGGGACATACCACCTGAGCAACGGGAAGCGGACCGGGCTGCCTACGACCAGGAATTTCCCGGGCAGCGGAACTCGATTGCATCGCGGGTCCGATTCTTTGACGATACTGTCAGAAAAGAGATTGCAGGGGGAATCCGGCAGGTTATCATCCTCGGAGCCGGTTACGACTCGCGGGCGTACCGCATCGAAGGGATCCGGCAGGCCCGGGTTTTTGAAATCGATCGGGCGGAACTCCAGGACGTAAAAAAGGCAATGGTTGTACAGATCTTCGGTTCGCTGCCCTCCCATGTCACATATCTCCCGCTCGATCTTTCGACCAGCAGCATTTTTACCGCTCTTATTGGTGCCGGATTTGATCGCACGCAAAGGGCGGTGGTTATCATGGAAGGGCTCCTCTACTACCTCCCCCCGCCTCGGGTCCGGGACCTGCTTTGGGAGAACGCATGCAAGGCAGAGCCCGGAAGCAGTATCTTGTTCGATTACCTCGACCAGTCCGTAGTGGACGGGATCCATCCTTCCGCGATCGCACAGAATATCCGGCGCCACGTTGCAGCAGTTGGGGAACCGTTCCTGTTCGGGATGCCAAAGGAAGGGGCCGAGGCATTCCTTTCAGAGTTCGGGTACCGGATCATCAGAAACGTCTCGAACCGGGAATATCTCCGCGAGCTGTTCCCGGAAAATGCCAGGGGGATGGAGACAACGGGGCTGCTCAGGTTCTGCCATGCGGAAACATACGAGAGAAAACCGGGCTGTGCCGGCCAAATCCTTTAATTGTTCAACTCCCGGTTATAGTATAAACAGAGGTTAGCAGGAGGGCATGATGGGAATCTCTGAAAGAAAAATACGGGAAAAGGAGCAGCGGAAGAAAGAGATCCTCGATGCAGCCGAACGGCTCTTTTTCTCCCGGGGGTACGAGGATGTTTCCATGGATGAGATCGCCTGCGAGGTCGAGCTGAACAAGGCCACCCTCTATCTCTATTTTAAAAATAAGGAAACACTTTTCGCGGCTATTGTGCTCCGGGGCATCTGGATCCTGCAGAAAAAATACATGGAATGTATGGAGACACAGGTCCCGGGCGTTGTCAAGGTAGCCCTGCTGGGCCAGGCATATTACCGGTTTTCGCAGGAACACCCGGATTACCAGCGACTGATCCACTTTTACGGGACGGAACGTTTTTCCAAAGAGAACCCGTGCACGGCAGAGATCGGAAAAGGGTATGGCACGTGCCGGATGATCCTGCGGGATGCTGTCCAGGAGGGCATCGATGATGGCACGATCCGGGCCGATCTCGACCCGTTCCTGATCTCGATGTACCTGATGATATCCTTCATGGGCATCCTGTCCATGGAAGACAAGTGGAAACAGGTGATCGAGGCGGAGGGGTTCAGTTACGAGCAGTTCTCGAAGGAATTCTTCCGGTTCATCACGCCGGCGATCTCGACCGGTGAGAAACCCCAGCTCTTCCGGTATGACGGTGGGTTAAACCCGTTTGCGTCGCTCTTTTTCTGCATGGACCCGGTGACGATCGAGTCTCCAAAAAAGAAACGATCTGCTGAAAATCCCCGCAAAAAATGATATTGGGCCAGGTGTACGTCTGGAAAGAAACGATCAATGGGGGTTCAGAGCAATCCTGTCACCAGGTACTGAAGATGAAGAGTCCTGGATTCCGGAAAACAGGAATCATCAGGTCCGGGTTTGCGGTAAGGCTCGGTCCATAAAAAGGTCCGGCCCCACAACACGCGTCCGACCCGGAAGCTGCGAGACAGATCCAACGATCAGATCAGAGAGAAAAAATCCGGGCCAACAATGATCGCACCGGAAATTTTTCCGATCATCACGGCCACGAATAAAAAAATGCCGGCGCCGGGCCCTGTTCGCATACCACCCGGCACCGCCATCCCCCATGCACCGCCCCATCAGCACAAAAACTCCTTTTTCCTCCGACGTGGCCCGGCGCCTCTCCGACGTAAACCCGATCCGGAAAACAGGGGTTCTTTTCATTTTCCACCCTCCTGGAGCGATCTTAAACCTATCGGCCGCTGTAACTCTGCTGTTTACTGCTTTTTCGGGCACGGTTTATAGGGATTTCCCCCAATCAGAGCACAAAATCAGCGTTTCGTAAAACAATAGTGTCGTTTTTCACAAAACTATGTCGGTCCGTAGGGGCCGGCAGCCATACTTCCCGGGGTTCTCCGAAGGAGAGTGATCATGTGTAAAGGGTATGTCCTGTACGACTCCGGGCCACGGTGTTCTCCGACGGAGACACGATCCGAGGTACATCCTGTCCATGAAACCCCATCAGGCATCTCCGGGATCCATGGTCTCCGGTCACCGGTAACCGGGGTTTTCTGAACCCCCACGACCGGCGTACGATTATGCATTTCACATCTGGCACCGGACTTGTTCATGCGCAAAAGATTTTCCGGACCATTCGTGATCGTGCCGTAAATTTTCTTACGCGAAAGAGAATGAGAAAATAATTTTGGATTTGCAAAACGAAAACCGGAAAATATTTTTTGAGGAGAAGGGTCTCAGGATTTTTTTGCTGAAAGATACCTGTCGTGTTTCCGGAAAGCACGGATTAGAAAGGGTAGTGCACGGGACCACAAGAACCGCAAAGTCGTTACCTGCATCCGGCCCAATATCCGGACAAGGTATTACCATGCCCGTCATTATCCTGAAAAGCAAAAAAGGCCTCTCGACCGAACAGAAACGCCGGATCGCAAAGGAATTTACCGAGACGCTGGTCAGCGTAGCCGGCTTCAAAAAAGAGCTCGTCACGATCTTTTTTGAAGAAAAGGAACTCGAGGATATCGCCAAGGGCGGAAGACTCCGCTGTGACGAATAATCTCCCCTTTTTTACCGGTCCCTGCCGCCCCGCCGTTCATCGTATGGGATCTCAGCGCTCCGGCCCTGGGAGAGTTTCTTGCGATCGCTGCGGGCATTCTCAAACCGTTCTTCGAGCGGGATCTCGACACTCTTCCCCCGGGAGAGTGGTTCGCGGTCGGCATGTGCCTCGCCAAACCGTTCCTCAAGAGGGATCTCAACACTTTTACCCCGGGAGAGGGGCTCACGTTCCCCCCGGGCGTGTTCAAAGCGTTCCTGGATCGGGATCTCAACGCTTTTCCCTTTCGACAACTCGCCCCGCCCGCTGCGGGCTCGTTCGAAGCGATCCTGGAGATCGATCTCGGCGCTTCTCACATTCGTGTACCGGTCCTGGACGTCACGGTCACGCTGCTGCCGGCGTTCCTCAACAGGGATACTGGCACTCCGTCTTGACATGGGGCCCGCTGGAGCAGCCTGTGCCGGTGCATCGGCATCCTGGATGAAATCAATGCTCCCGTTATCCGTATCATTCCGGGACGCACGGGCTGGCATGCGGGGTGCCTGCCCGCCGGCATTCTGCGACGCGGAACGATTGCCGGTATACGCATACGGGCTTCCGCCGGAAGATGCCGGTTTCCCGCCACGGATCTTTGCCACTTCCTCGTTGATATGTGCCTCGCGGTCACTCTCGCTCCATTCCGTGAACATCAGGAACTGGAGAAATGACTCGGGCTCGCGGAAGACCGAGGCATTGATCCGCTCAAAGACAATGACCCGCTCCACATCCCCGAACCACCCCCCGGCCCGCTCCGTGATCGTGTCATTACCCCTCTCAAAAACAAAAACCCGTTCGATCTCGCCGTTGCGACCCCAGCCGGTCTCCGATACCCCGTTCTCCTCAAACGTGAAGAGTTTCCCGACTGCGCCGTAATCCCCGCCTTCCCGGACGGCGATCCGGTTCCCGCCATCCTCGTACCGGAAGGTCCGGGGCGGCTGGCCGAATGCGAAGACCTCCTCTACCATGCCATAATTGTCAAAGACAAATCGCCGGAGGATACGGCCCGGATTAGCCGGGTCGCATTCCGTCATCATGTCCGATGAGGGGTCGAAGAGATACTGCCGCCGGATAACCTTTTTTGCATCAAGCACACGAACTCCGCCGTTACCATACTGGTAAGAGCGTACAACGGGCCCGTGACGGGATCCGGTATGTTCGGTAATAACGGGATCGGTCATATCAGGTGTTCACTCCGCTCACGCATTGATAGCTTCTGTTTCTAACGTTATTGAGCCGAGGAGAAATAGTTTATCGGGCGTTCCCGGAATCCAGAACTCCGGCAAACGGGAGCAGAACCGGCAGCTGTCCGGCGCAGACTTCAGGCCATAATGCCGTCGGGCATAACCGGGCTCATACGATAAAGAGTAAACTTCATTCATACCAACGGCCAACAGATATACCGAAATGGCTGACGAATCACCAGTCCCAGGACCTGTTGCAGAGCAGGCAGGCGACCTGGTAACACCACCAGTCCCCGCCCCGGTGGCATCAACGGAACCCGACGCGGTAAAGGATGAGCGGGGCCGGACGCTGTATCTTGCCAAGTGGACCACACGGTTCTGGGCATGGATCATCGATTTCTGCATGGTCATCCTCTTCCTCAACATTGTCCGCGGCATCTTTGCCTCGACCGGGTGGGAGATCCCCCTGTATATCGATTTCCGGTACTGGGAGCCGTTCGAATTCGGATTCCAGAGCCTGATCTTCTTCGCGTACTGGACGATCATGGAAGGATTCCAGGGAAGAGGCCAGTCTATCGGCAAGATGGTGATGAACTTAAAAGTCGTCAACCGCGACGGCACAAAGATCCGGTATACGTCCGCCGCGCTCGAAAGTTTTGGCAAGGCATTCGTCCTTCTCCTCCCGCTGGACTGCCTCATCGGCTGGCTCGCGATGCCCGGAACCAAGCTCAGGATGTTCAACCGGTTATCCAATACCATCGTTATCAAGACCGATTACAAGGAACCCGCCGGGATCCAGTACGTGAAAGACAAGGAATGAACCCGGACCCGGGTTTTCCGGTTCCCTTTTTCTTTTTTATCTTCTGCATCAATGAGCGGGGTTTATAGGCAATCAGGAGAGTAATGGATCTCAAAGGCAACACATGGCCGAGATCGAATCCCTGTACCGGAAAGTTGACGGGAAGGTTCTGATAGAGATCGATCTCTCTTCTGTCAAGCAGATCTTCAACACCTTCGACCACGCCCCGTTCCACGAGAAGGAACTCGATGCGAACGCGGAACACTATATCGTTGATATTGTCGATGATTTTCCCCTGAAAACCCCGTTCCTGCTCAACATCTACATGCATGGCGAGAGTGCCTTCGATTACGATGCAAAGACCCTCCCCCAGGCGATCCGGTCCCATTTCCAGTACCGTGTGATGGAGCAGGACCAGATATTCCGCGCACGGTTCCGGTACGGGAGATGGGCACTCCTCATCGGTCTCGTCTTTGTCGCCATCGCCATGATCCTCCGGCAGCTCGTCTCAGCCATCCTGGGCAGCAGCCACCTCGTCTCCCAGATTATTGCCGATTCACTCCTCATCATCGGATGGGCTGCGATGTGGGAACCGGTCACGGTCCTCCTGTACGAACTCTGGCCTATCATCAAAAAAAAGAAGATCTACGAGAAGATCAGCCATATGGAGATCATTGTGATCCCATCTGAATAACCCGTTGTTACCGGATAGGCACAGGTATTTTTCCATTTGCCGGGTGATCTCCCGCGGGATTTCAGGCGTCCGATCCCCCGTACCAGGGAGCACCGGAAGCCAGGTACGGGATTATTGCTGTTCCCGGAACAGGTACAAAAGAGTGACTGCGGGTAAAAAGAGCGCCGGTTACTGCGCGGGAGTGATCCCGTCAAGCTGTGCCTCGCATGCCGGGCAGAGCATCTTCTTCTTGCGATCGAGTTCATCCAGTGTATTAGGCCTGAACATGATGCATTCCGGATTCTCGCAGTGACCCAGGCCCAGCAGGTGCCCGATCTCGTGGGCTCCCTCCTTGGTGATCCGGTCGATCAGGTCGTCGTCACTGCCATACCGGCCGTAATACTCGTTGCTGAGCCGGGCAGACGAGACCACTGCTGCACCCACCTGCTCCCGGGCGAGACCGAAGACAAAACTGTTCCCGTTCCTGAAGAGATCCTGCTGGACAACGAGGAGCACGGGATCATCAATCCCATGCCGGTACTTATAGGCCTGGATTCCATCCAGCAGCGCCTGTGCATCGATCTGTTTCCGCTCCGGGACATATCCCATCATGCGGACATGATTCTCCGACACCGTGGTCGGAACGCGAAGAATTGATGAGATTAAACGGGAGACCGGCATCTGGAGACCGACGGGAGATGAGGCATCCCAAAAAATATGGACATGCATCGCTATATTCTGTTGGAATGGAATCCTATAAACATATTGAGACGAGCGTCGGCAGGTATATTGCCGGCCATTACGCGAGTCCCGTCGAAGTTGGCGTTGGGAGAAACCCGGGCGCGGCGGCGATCCTCCATGCTGCCGGGATTCCTGTCCGGTGTACGGATATCAGGCCACTCGACATACCCGGGGGAATTGTTTTTACAGTCGATGATATCTTTGAACCGGACCTGTCGCTCTATACTGGGGCAGATGTGATCTATTCCATCCGGCCGGCCATCGAGATGATCCCGCCGCTCATGGATCTGGCCCGGCGCATCGGGTGCGATCTCGTGGTGTACCACCTGGGATTCGAGATCTACGGCAATGGGGGGGAGAGTATCGACTGCGGGGTGCGTCTCCACCGGTACGTGCGGGGATCAGAAACCGTCAAACAGGGTTGACTGGGACTGCGACGGCGTCTTTTTGGTCTCGGGGGTTTCCGGCGGGGGTGATTCGGGAACTGCCTGCGGAATTACCGTCTGCGATTCGTCAGGAACTTTTGCAGGGGGCTCATCCACGGGGACCTCTTTCTTTGATTCCTTAGGTTCCTTCCGGGTTTTTTTCTGCTGCGCTGCCTCCTTCTTCTGCTCTTTCTCCCGGTCCTTCTCTTCCTGCACGAGAGCCCGGATGATCTCTGCTGACCGTGCCCGGTCATTGAGGAAGAAGTTGAGCTGGTCTGCATCGAACAAGAGATCGCGGGCATACCCGGCGGGATCCTGTTCAACGAGCAGGGTGATGGTGCCAAGATAGGATTCGCGCAGGGTATTCTGCGGGATGTGCATCATGCCGGAGACCTTGTTCAGCGTGGCAAGGCGGATCGCCTTCTGCTTCTTTGCCGTTGACATCTTCTGCCAGCGCTCCGGGGGCATGATCCGCGTATGAATGCCTTTTCCCCCGGCAGCGTCTGCAACGCCAAGCAGCATCACGGCGGTTGCGTAACGCCAGAGCGTGTGGTACTGGCGTCGGTAGGTATAGCCAAGGTACTCGTCCGCCCGCGCAAGGTGGCGGTATGCCTGGCCAACGGCGGGAGGATCTGCAATCAGGTGGACGCTGCCCTCAACCCACTGCTCGACGGTCTCGGGGGTGTCATCCACATCGTACGAGAGCCGCATCAGTTCATCGTCGCCCGTCCTGCCGAACAGGGCAGAGACCAGGGAGAAGATGGAGACGCGCTCATCCTTCTGGGACGTGTGGACCTGCGCATCGTCAAGGCTGTCCCTCCCGAGAGCCGATGCATAGAGCATGTTGACCGCGGAACGGATGTCGCCTTCCGCACTCTCGGCGATTGCATGAATCGCAGCATCGCTGCACGTGATCTTCTCGGCAGAGCAGAGATACCTGAGGCGCGGGGCAATCGAGCGGGCAGGAACCGCCTTGAACTGGACCGGTTCGCAGCGTGCCCGTATCTCCGGGGAGAGGCCGTACAGGTCGTTTGCGATCAGGACCATCGGCTGTTGGGCATTGCGGATGCATTCAAGGATCGCCTTTGCCCCGCCACGGTCGGAATTGCCCTGGAGGTTGTCAGCCTCATCGAGCACAACCAGCTTGCGCACGGCCCCGGTCAGGCTTGCGGTCACGCTGCCCGCGCCGGCAATCCGTTCGATGACGGCAGCCGTCCGCTGGTCGCTCGCGTTGAGCTCGATGACCTCCCAGTTCATGTCATTTGCGAGCGCGTATGCCGTGGAGGTCTTTCCGATACCGGGCTTACCGTAGATCAGGAGGGGGCGGGACTTGTTGGTCCAGTTCCTCGCCCAGTCCGCGATCTGCCGCACAGCGGTCGTGTTCCCGACGAGGTCCGCAAGGTGTGCGGGGCGGTATTTCTCTGCCCAGTCCATACTAGACACGTTGGTCGGATATCAAATAAATTATCTCTGATGAGTCTCTAAAGTAGGAGTACACAAGAACCCATGTGCAAACAGGGTGTTGTTTTTTCAGGTGATGTCGTGGTCCACAACTGCTCCACAGAATCTATCGCAAAAGTGGTCAGGGAATATGAGGGCGTCAGGAGGAAACGGGCCATCGGAGATATGGTCAAAGCGCTTATGATCGACGCCCCGCAGGTTGTGGCCGCCTTTGGGGAAGATGCAGCGGTGATCGAGCATAACGGTGAGGCTCTCCTCCTTGCCGCTGACGGTATCTGGTCAAAACTCATGGAAGCGGATCCCTACTGGGCAGGATACTGCTCGGTGCTCGTCAACATCCACGACATCGCGGCCATGGGAGGGCGACCCATTGCCATGGTGGATGTCTTCTCCATGTCGAAAAGCATGATCCAGGAGCAGGTGGTGAAGGGGATGCACGATGCCTCGGCACAGTTCGGTGTCCCGATCGTTGGCGGGCACCTGCACCCGGACGCGCCCTACAGCGTCATCGACGTCTCCATTCTCGGATCGGCGCAGCTCGACTCCATCATCTACAGCCACAAAGCACAGGACGGCGACTGCATTGTTGCCGCAATCGACCTGAACGGGCGGGTCCACCCGTCCTGCGCCCTCAACTGGGACTCGGTCACCATGAAATCCGCGGCCGAAGTCCGGGCCCAGATCGCCGTGCTGGAAGAGATCGGGAAGAAGCATCTCGCAACTGCGGGAAAAGACATCAGTAATCCCGGGATCATCGGAACGCTGGGGATGCTGCTGGAGATCAGCGGTAAGGGGGCAGAGATCGATCTCGGGCTGATCCCGAAACCGGACCTTGCAAAGAACAACATGAGCTTCGAGCAGTGGGTCAAGATGTACCCGGGCATGGGATTTATCCTGACGTCAAGGAAAGAGCACGTGGAGGAACTCATCAGTATCTTTGCCAGGGTCGGGATGACCGCAAAAATGATCGGCACGGTTGACAACGAGAAGACCCTGCGGATACGGTACGACGGGAACGAGACGCAGGTCTTTGACTTCATGCAGAACGGGATCATGCACCTGACCGAAGAGGATGTTGCATGCCGCCAGCGCTGAAACGGATCGGGATCGGGATTTGTGAGGATCCCGAAAAGGTTCTCGAAAGTGCCACACAAGTAAGTGCCACCTGCCAGATTTTCTGTTATTGTCATCCTGGCATTGTGAAGATAAAACCGGCAGCCGAATCCATCCATATCCGGGAATCTGCCAATCCCGAACAAGCCATGATCGATGATCTCATGGCAGGCACGATCGATGCCGCTGTCCGGGGCACGCTTCCTTCGAACTCCACCTTAAAGGCTCTGAAGATCGCCGAAGGGGTCGATCATCTTGAACGTATTGCCCTGCTGGAGACCTCAGGCGGGAAAAAATTCCTCCTGACTCCGGTGGGAGTCGATGAGGGCTGGACCGTTCCGGAAAAGATCGAACTGATAAAAAAAGGGAAGATCATTGCAAAAAAATTCGGCCTGCCGGAGAAGACGGGAGTACTCTCCGGGGGAAGGCTGGGGGACATTGGCCGGCATCCGCAGGTGGATGCCAGCATGGCAGAGGCGGAGCTCGTGGCCCGGCTCTCCGGCTCGGTGCACTGCGAGATCCTGATCGAAGATGCCATTCAGTCATGCGGGCTGATCATTGCACCGGACGGGATTTCCGGCAATCTCATCTTCCGTACACTTACGTTCCTGGGCAACGGGTACGGCCATGGCGCACCAGTGGTAAATATCCGCAGAATTTTCGTGGATACTTCGCGCGCCTCTCCAAATTATGCCAATGCGCTATTGCTGGCTGTATCTTTGTCGGAATAATTTTAAACCTCATTTCTCCTTTATTTTCCTCCCAAAAAAGCAAATAATGCAATAAAAAAATATTCTGCGAAATTACTAACCCCGATTCTCACTTCCTGCACAGTATGCCATCTGATAGCATAATGCTGGGTAATTTGCAATAATTTCCCAAAAAGTATTTAAATATCTCAAGATGATTTCTTTTGAGGTAAGAAACATGGCAGATTTACCAATCGCCGCAGTTGTAAGGATTGCAAAGAAGAACGGAGCCGAACGCGTAGGAAGCGATGCAGCAGAGGCACTTGTTGCAAAGGCAGAGAAGTACATCGCCCAGCTGACCAAGGAAGCCAACAAGCTTGCCGAGCACGCGGGAAGAAAGACCATCAAGAAAGAAGACGTTGACCTGGCGGCAAAGTCCAACTGATCAACTCTTTTTTTCTCTTACATTCCCATCAGGCCAGGGTTTTTACGCTGGCGCTCTTTATCAGAAGGCATCTTATTCTATCCGGATCATAAATTCGTATAGATGCTAAATATTTCCGGGTCTGACATAACCGCAGAAGCATGCATGGACCAGTTTGTGCGACTCCTCAGCAAGGCTGCCCTGATCGAGCGGGAGCCGGTGGATACCGGGGACGGCATACTGCTCTACACATCGGAGATCCACTTACTTGACATGGCCGGGCGTTTTCCCGGTGACAGTATGTCCCAGGTTGCCTCGCGGCTGGGTGTCACCAAGGGTGCCATATCCCAAACCGCAAAGAAACTTGAGCAGAAAGGGTACCTTGAACGAATCAGTCCTGAGGGCGACAATAAAACCATTCTAATCAGGCTTACGGATACCGGGATGCAGGCATTCAGCTGGCACAGGGCGTACCATGCAGTGGTGAATGACAGGATTGCCCGGGAATTCGCCGGGCTTGCCGGGAAAGACCGGGAGAATATCCGGCAGTTCCTCGTGCAGATGGAAGCGATATTTGACGACTGCCAAGAGACCCGGAACCGGATCACCCGGGAGATGGTACAGAATAAAACGGCAGGACCTTGACGGGAGCAGGCCGGGGCTCGCCCATAAATAGTTTAGATACTAAACTATTTTCTGCACATCGTACAATCATGAGGTAATATCCATGAAACCAGATCCGCAGGAATACAGATTCGACCCGATTACGGAAGAGAACAGAACGGAGATCATCGATCTCTTCAATTATTATATCGAGAACAGCTTTGCGGCCTACCCGGAACAGAAATTTCCTTATGATTTTTTTTCACTGTTTCTGGATTCATGCCGGAACTATCCCTCTGTTGTGGCTAAACTTCCCACGGGAACGATTGCGGGATTCGGCATGCTCCGCGCCCATAACCCGATGCCGGCATTCCGGCATACTGCCGAGATCACGTATTTCATCCGGCCTGACTGGACGGGAAAAGGACTGGGGACAGAGATGCTCGGATATCTTGAAACCGCAGGAAAAACACAGGGTATCACCACGATCCTTGCCAGTATATCATCGCTGAACGAGGGCAGTATCCGGTTCCATGCCCGTCACGGTTTTTCCGAGTGTGGCAGGTTTGTAAAAGTCGGGATGAAAAAAGGAGTTACGTTCGATACCGTCTGGATGCAGAAGTTCATCTGAAACGATCAGAACTTCCCCTTCGTGCTCCGGACAGCCAGCTTGTCCCCGCTGATTGCCAGGGCTTCTCCCAGGGCGATACCGAACGCCTTGAACGCTGCCTCGCACTGGTGGTGATCGTTCTTCCCGGTAAAGGTGATGTGTGCCGTGATCCCGGCATGGGTACAGAGCGAGTAGAAGAAGTGCTCGAAGATGTCCGACGGAATAGACCCTACCACCTTGTTGCCGAAGGTACCGTGCCAGACCAGGTATCCCCGGCCCCCGCAGTCCAGCGCAACCTGGCCAAGCGATTCGTCCATGGGAATGATGGCATGGGCAAAACGTCTGATGCCCCGACCGTCGCCAATCGCCTGCTTGATCGCCTCTCCGAGCACGATGCCGATATCTTCAATCGTATGGTGGCAGTCCACCTCCAGATCGCCTTTGGCCGTGCAGGTGAGATCGAATCCCCCGTGCCGGGCCAGTGCGGTCAGCATGTGGTCAAAGAACGGCACGCCGCTGTTGACCGATACCTTCCCGGTCCCGTCCGGGTTGAGGTTGATCGCGATCTTCGTCTCCCTGGTTTCCCGCTTGACTTCCACAATTCTCAAAGACATTCCTCCAGTGCATCCTTCAGTCTGATCTTCCCGCTGTACAGGGCCGAACCCAGTACTGCCCCGGCCGCCCCGGCTTCCCGCAGCCCGGCCACATCGGCACGGGCCGACACGCCACCGGCCACGACAACCGGGATACCGACCGCATCGATCAGCCGCTTCACCGGTTCGAACCGGACGCCCTGCTGCAGGCCCTCGACATCAACGTTGGTATACAGGAGCGAGCCGGCACCCAGCTCCTCGAACCGTTTGGCCCAGCCGATATAGTCGCCCGCGGTCTCCTGCCAGCCATGAACTGCGATCTGCCCGCCTTTTGCATCCACGCCGGGCATCACGCGTTCACGCCCGAATTCCTGAGCAAGGGTCCGGATACAGTCCGGATCCTGGGTGGCAAGGGTAGAGATGATGACACGATCCACTCCGGTCTCCAGCCAGCGCCGGGCATCCTCGACTGACCGGATACCCCCGCCGAGTTCGATCTCGACACCGGTCTTTTTGATGACCTCGGCAATAAGTTCAGCGTTTTTCGATGAGGTCCCGAATGCCCCGTCGAGATTGACGACGTGGAGCGCTTCTGCTCCTTCGTTCAGCCACCGGGTTGCACAGGAAAGGGGATCGCCATACGCCGTTGCACTCTCCCGCCGGCCCTGCACCAGCTGAACGCACCGGCCCCCGAGGATATCAACAGCGGGAAAAATTTTCATAGGCGATCCTAGCGGATCATCCGCTGGATGGCCATGACGAGGATGTCCTTTGCCCCGGCACGCCTCAGCGCATTGATCAGGGTGTAGACACGTTCCTCGTTGACAACCGCATGGACGGCAACAAGATCCTCGCTCGATGCCACATCCATCACCGTAGGTCCGGAAAGCCCGGGAAGGACACGTTTCACGGTTTCCAGGCAGTTACGCTTGACGTTCATCATGAGGTAACACTGGCCCTTTGCCCTGATAACGCTCTCCAGCGCGAGGTGGATCTCGTCGATCTTGTCCTTCTTCGCTTTCAGGGATTCCCGGTTTGCAATAAGGTGCGTGGAGGTCACGAGCACCTCATCGATCACCCGGAGCCGGTTGGTCTTCAGGGTAGTCCCTGAACTGGAGAGGTCGATGATCGCATCGGCAATCCCGAGGTGCGGCGTTGCCTCGCAGGCTCCTCCGACAATGACGATCTCGACATTGACCTTGTGCTGCCTGAAATAGGACCGGGTGATCACGGGGAACTCGGTGGCGACCTTCAGGCCCTCAAGATCCTTTACCGTCGTGATATCGGAATCCTCACTCACGGCAAGAACGAGTCTGGCCTTGCCGAACTGGAGGTCGAGGAGTTCCTCCACATCGGATTCCCGTTCAATAACCATATCGTGCCCGGTAATACCGAGATCCGCTGCACCGGTGGCAACGTACTCCGGGATATCTACCGGGCGGGCGAACAGGATCTCGACATGCGGGTCGAGAGTCTGGGTGATCAGGCGCCGGTCAGTGCCGCTCTCCGCCAGGTGGAGCCCGCTCTTCTCGACCAGGTCCATGATAGGAACTGCAATTCTTCCCTTATTGGGTATGGCAAGCCGTACCCGGTCTGAAAAAGAGGGGATGTCACGGGTTTTTTTGGTGACTTTTGCTGGTTTTGCCATTGTCGTATCAGAAGGTCTTGAGCTTGCCTTCGATGACCTTTTCGGTGATCTGGGTGACATTGGCCAGCCGGTCGTCCACGATCTCCATGATATCCGCGTTGATGTCCTTGAGCTTCACGCCGCATGCGGGAAGCACCTGGACACTGGCCACGAGAGGCTGGTCAATCGGATTCCCTATCTGGGAGAGCAGCCGGACGTACATCTCCTCGATACCGTCAACCTTCTTCACGCACTCCTGCGCCACCTGGGTGGAGAGGAGGTTGTAGATCTTGCCGATGTGGTTGATCGGGTTCTTGCCGCTCGTTGCCTCCATGGACATGGGGCGGTTGGGGGTGATGAGCCCGTTGCACCGGTTGCCGCGGCCGACCGAGCCATCATCGCCCATCTCTGCCGAGGTTCCTGTCACGGTGAGGAAAACACTCTTCTTCTTGATGTCGTCTGCCGTGTTGACATGGACTACGACCTTGCGCTTGGTATTCTTCTTCGCAATCGCCGTGATCTCCTCGTTGAGGAGGCTCATGTATTCCGAGTATTCCCTGATGTCCTTGCAGTACCGGTCGACGATAGCACAGGCAATTGTGAGGGTGATGGTGTTCCCGTCACGCAGGCCCATGATCTTGATGTCCTGGCCGATTGCCGGGTATTTCTTCCGGAGCTTGGTGTCGATGTACTCGGAGCTGTTCCGGATGATGTTCTCCACATCGGAGAAGGGGGCATGGCCGACACCGAACGAGGTATCATTCGCACGGGGCACCTTGCCCTGGCTGGGCTTGAAGACATCCCGCAGATCGGTGGAACCGGTCCCGAGCCGGCAGTCTATCATGACCTCGCGGTTGAGATCGAGCTCGGGAAGGATCTTATGAATATACTTGTGGGCAGCTTCAACAGCCACTGCATCCGTGGGGATGGTGACACCGTTCCACTGCTTCGTTGCCCGTCCATCGAGAAGGACATAGATCGGGCGAATCATCCGGCCGCCGCCGAATTTGGGTGCGGACTCACCGGCAACCACTTCGCCCTGATCGGTGTTGTGGTGGAGGACTACCCCGAATTCCTCGAGATAGGTCTTGCAGAGTGCCTGGCTGATGGACTCGGCAATACCATCAGCAAGGCTGTCCGGGTGACCGAGGCACTTGCGTTCGGCAAGTTCGATACGCTGTTTCTCAAGGGGAATCTGGTCCAAAGCTTCAATCTGGATATTTCTCTTCATGAATTTCCTCGTGACGTTACGTACTAGTACAAAGGACTGGAGTTCATATAACCATTTCCAATTATACAATTCTCAGAGAATTTTTATTACCGAGGGTAATTGATTTCGCAGTTCTTCCGGGGAGATCCTAGAGATAAAAGATACATCCGGCTGGTATTGCATTCACGGGAGGAATGAACCGGGAAAAACATGATCTGCCGGAAAAGAGTGATAGAATCCCAAAAAGGATGGTATATCCTTGCGTTATCTTCGCAGGAATTTGTGCAGGATGGTCATCTCGCTGCCTTTGGGCGCCTTCTTGACCGGGGGCCGTGTCGGCACGGGTTTCTCTCCTTCGGCCTCCTCATCTTCGGCATCCTGCGGGACCGGACGGTGTTCGTGCCCCGGGGGATCCGTCCGGGTTGCTTTCCGGCCGGTGAGCGTGGGACTGGTGCGGGAGTGCGGGAGTGTCCGGCCCATGCTCAGTTTCGTTCCGCAGCCGGGACAGAAATTGGCAGAGTGCGGCAGTTTCTTCCCGCAGTTGTGGCAGAACTGGGGCGAATCCGCAACTTCCGCATGAGCGACAGGTGCCTCAGGGATGTTTTCCTGGACCACCGGGCGGCGGGACGGGGGGAATTCCACCTCGGGTTCTGGTTCCGGTTCCTGAACGGGACGCCTCGGGGATTCGACAACCGCCCTTCTTATTGGCTGTTGTGAGGGGGAGGTCTGTTTTAAGGCGCCTTTCATGGCAACCCGCATGGCAGTCTGCACCTCCGGTTTCCGCACCGGAGGCACATCGGACTCGTAGGCAGGTGGAATCTCCCGATCATAGCTTGATGCCACAACCTGCCGGACCTGCGCCCTGCGCGGGGGAGTTATGATCTCCGGTTCAGGTTCCTGCTCGGGTTCCGGCTCTGGTTCGGACTCTTCCTCCGGAATCTTGTAGGGGACGAGGCGTTTCACCGGAGGCTGCCGCTCGTGATCCTTCTTAAGGGGTCTCTTCGCCGGTTGCAGTTCCTGCCGCTGACGGGGTTTTTCCGGGACTCGGATCGGCGCAGATTCCTCGTCTTCTGGTTCTCCAGACTCTTCTTGTTCATGTGCGGGCGCCGGTTTACGGGAGGATTTCTTCGGGGCCTCCGCTTCCTGGAGAAGGGCTATCCACTCATCGATCTCGCTGGCCCGGTCGGTGCCGCTCTGGACAAAGACCAGTTTCATGGTCTTGGTCTCGTCATCACCGGATTTGATGGAGAGGACGAGCACGGGATCGGAGTTCTCGGAGAACTCCACGATGCTCCCCACAATCGTGTCCCGCGCCACATCTTTTGCCGTGACCTTGAGTTTCTTCTCCTGCGTGTCGATCAAAAAGATACGCTGGTTGGTCAGGTAGGCATGAAAGGAAAATTTTTTGACGGCTACGTTGAGCGACCCGATGAGCACCTGCTCCCCGGGCTGGAGGATTGCCGAGAGACCTCCTCCCTCCTCCTCATCGGTTTCGGGTTCATCTGAAGGTTTCTGGGCGCGCTGTGCCTCTTTCTGCACTGCACCTCCCCGGGATGCAGCAAACCTGCCTGCACCAGCTGACGCTTTCTCTGCGCCGCGGCCGACTTTGCCGCCGCAATAGCCGCACTCAGTGGTGTCATCCCGTATATTCATCCCGCAATGAGGGCACTTCATCCGTGAACTCCGTTTCCCGATATCCGGACTGGTTAACTATAATGTTCTCATCAGATATGAAAAATTCTCTGATCCTGTAATTGCCCGCTGCTCCGGTTGTTCAGGATTCTCCGGGATGCAGGAGGGTTTCAATGGCATGCAGGAGCATGAGCCGCTCATCTTCCCGGTCCGCGGAGTGGAAATAGAGCCCGGCTTCTTTCCGGTTGTTGCAGAGGAGGGCATTGACCCGGCACCGGGCCGGATCGCCCGTGAGGAGACAGTCATCCGCCCCAACCCTCCCGAAGTGGTTGCTGATAGCGGCGCCGACAGGACCGGGGGACTCCACGACCATGTAGAGCCCCCGTTTCACGACAACGATCATGACACCTGTTTTTTCCGTTTCCCCGGAACGCTCGGCCATGAACGACCCGTATTTATCATCCCCGTAGGAGTTGAGGAACTCCCGGTAGAACGGGTCGAACCGTTCCTTGAGCTGGGAGAGGAAGAGTCCGACCGGCATGGTGAGATACCGGGAATATTTTGCATTGACCGGATCTTTCAGGTGCACATAGGCCGGATCTGCAAGGAGTTCGGCCAGGGTCTTCTGGACCCGGGAGAACGCATCTTCCCGGAGCCCGCCGGTAAACTTCACACCGATCGGGCGGAAATACTGGGTCTTTCCCGCTATGGGAACCGCAAATGACCCATCAGACAACGGGGTGAGCATGACCGATGCGGCAGGCAGTGCCTGAGGTACATGGGGGGTTTTCAGCGCCGGGCCACCGGATCTCTTTTCAACCGGGCGCCGTTCCGTGATACGACTTGAACCGGTACCACGCGCAATAGTGGCCCAGGTCTCCGGAGGATAGGTCTTGTCAAGATGTTTCTTCCAGAGCGGGTCGCGGATCGTGGCAATGGATACCAGCCGGAATGCTGTGCCAACCGGAATGAATTTTGCACCGCAGCTGGTGCAGGCCATATAGAAATCCGTGTGAGGAATGCCAAAGAGTTGTTTTCCGACAACCCGTTCCAGGATGCCGGTCCGGCATACCGGGCATGTATCGAGCCATGACAGCGAAGAACCATCGCCGGATTCCCCGAGCCTTACCGAAGGCGCCATGGTTGACGCGATATGCCAGATCCACGGGGGAACCAGGCGGATCGCTTTCCGGGGTTTGTGCAGGTGCCGGTCAATGATCTCGGTCATTTCGGCGATGCCTGCACTGCATAATACGTCGGCAATGATGTCAACAACCGGCTTTCCCGGGACACCAAGGCGCTGTTCAAGACACCGGTCGAGCCCGGGGTCAACTTCTGCCGGGGCATCGCGCGGGGTGGTGAGGGCGAGGGTATGGGTGGGTTCGGCATTGAGGCATTCCATGGTTACCCCGACCAGTTCTCCGGTGACATTGACACCTCCCCGGAGAAACGGCAGCTGCGATACGCGTTTGGTGACGGTATCGCAGGCATGGGCAAACAACTCCGGGAGGATGGGGAAATACTGGGTGGCGGACATGGGTAACAGTGCACAGCATTACGCCGGCGATCCGTATAACCATTCCCGTAACGAACACCGCGGGTTATGGAACAGGGTTCTTCCGGCCGGAAGATTCCGGTAATTTTGAAGGGTTATATAAAATAAGAGGATGGTAAACGTGAAAATTATCACCTGAGCCGATCAGTATTCACTCCAATATATACACTCATTCTATATAGGTCACGGGCTCTCTGGTGAACATACTCCGGAAAAATATCAGCGGGGCGATCAGCTATGAAAATTACCAAATCCATCCGAAAATACATCGCAACTGGCCTCGTGACAGCAGGAATGGTTTATCCGGCCTGCGCCGCAGTCTGCCCCAAGGGTATCGGGGGCTGCACATCTCCCGGCAGGTGTTTCCTTTTCACCGATGCAGACGGGAACTCTCTCTGCGACTATACCGCAGGATCCGGGTCATCAGCAGCGGGACCGAGCGGGAGCGGACAATCGCCCCCGACAAACGCAGTGGATACAACAACTGCCACTACAACTCCAACCACCGTACAGAATTCAACGGGGTTTGGTCTTTTTGACTCGCTCAGTACCCCGGTCATGATAGCAGGAGCGATCCTCTTTGCCCTGATCAGTGCTGTGCTCTACTTCAGTATCAGGAAAGGGATCGGGGGGATAAAGATCGATAAAACCGCCCCGGCTCTTGCCCTTTCCGCCCTCTTTGCACTCGGGATATCGCTGATGGCCACCTGTATCCTGAGCGGGAGCGAAGCTGCCGGCATGATCTTTGCCCTCATCTACCTGGTGGCAGGCACGCTGCTCGCGGCATATCTCTGGCACGCCGGCGTGATGACCCGGCGCATCATCCTGGTGCTGGCAGCAGAGAGCACGCTCACCGGTTTTGTCTTCCTGGCGCCGATCATGCCCCTGGAGTTTATCGGCATTATCAACACGATAACCGGAGCAACGGCCCTCTCGCCTGCAATCATCATCCTCTGTGCGGTCATCGTTATCACGCTCATCGTAGGCCGGACATTTTGCGGCCATATCTGCCCGGTCGGATCGATCCAGGAACTCGCATATGCCGTGCCAGCGAAGAAGATCGAACTTGCCAGTACCAGGAGCATGGAAATGATCCGGCTCGCGGTCCTTGCAGCGACAATCCTTGCAGCAGTATGTCTCGTGGATCTGATGGCGTATACCGGGCTGTACGAGCTCTTCTCCCTCACGGTCTCCGCGGCACTCGTGGTTGCGGCAGCGCTCATCCTGCTCTCCGTCTTCGTATACCGCCCGGTCTGCCGGATGATCTGTCCCTTTGGGGCACTCTTCTCCCTGATGGCAGGGTTCAGCTTCCTGAAGCTGCGGCGTACTGAAACCTGCGTTCTCTGCAAGAAGTGCGAGACGGTATGCCCGGCTCACGCAGCCGGCAGGGATGATACAAAACGGGAATGCTATCTCTGCGGACGATGCACAGATGCATGCCACGTACGCGGTGCGATCCGTTACCGTCACTGAATGAGGCTGGCGGTTCCGCCGCCCCCAAGACTTTTTTTGTCCCCGCACGCATGAACATCTATGGAGACGTGCGGGTGGGACAGAATTCTTGACGCATTCGTATCTTCCTACACCGGGGAATCGTCCGCTATCGACACGCCCCATATCCTGCCCGGAATCACCACGTTCCTCATCACGTCTTTTGATCGCGAAGCTCTCCAGTTCAGTTTCCCCCTTCTCATCCGGAGGGATCTGCTCGCGGAGACTGCGCTTGATCCGGTCGGGGCGGATGGTGGGGCCTGCATCCTGATCGAGAGGATCAAGGAGTCGGCAGAGCGCGTGCCGGAGCTCGGGCCTCTTTACGGGAAAGGGACGCAGTTCTCCCCGCGCTGCCGGGATACCATCGAGCCGTATACCATTATCCATGCAGATGATGCAGTTGCATCGCATCTCTGGAAAGCGGACAGCAGGAACTATTGCGACCATGAGGGAGTCCACCTTGTCATCCGCGGTGCACTTCCCTGCCCGGACAACCGTACCGGGCTTGAGGCACCGCAGATCGTACAGATGCTGTCTGATCTCGCAGATGCGATCAGCACCAGTGTCCAAAAGACCCCGCTCCCGCTGCTCAAATCCGCGTGGCTCACCTCCCTTGACCAGAAGATGCTGCGCGGGATGCTCCGTAACCGGGGGCTCGTCTCCTTTGTCGGCGACGGTTCGCGGCTTGCCCGGACGCTGACGCACCACCGCTGTTTCTTCCGGGTTGCCGGGCCAAAAACCGGAGTAAACATCCCCTTCAACTGCCCGCAGGAACTCGATCCGGTGGAAATTGTCCTGCCGGCCAGCAACCGGACGGTGACGGGTCTGGGGATCCGGCAGAAGGAAGTCCTTGCCATCGCCGGGTCGAATGCGCAGGGCAAGAGCACGTTCCTTGAAGGGATCCTTGCCGGTATGGACGACCATGCACCACAGGATGGCCGGGAACGTGTCGTCACGGAGAGAGGAGCCTGCATTGCTGAATCAACCAACATGGGACTTGCCGGTGCCGACATCAGCATGTTCTTCCACTCCCTGCCACCGGGCGTGAGCGGGACCGTCCGGTCTGTACATGGCATGGGGAGCGGGTCGATGACCATGGCACACCAGGTCCAGAGCGCGATCACCCGTCATGCTCCCCTGCTCATCATTGATGAGGACCGGGCTGCTCCCAACCTGCTCGTGAAGAGCTGTCTCCAGAAGGAGGAGATCACGCCGCTGTGCGAGGTCCTGGGGCAGGCCCGGGACAAGATGGGGGATACCGCGCTGGTCTTTGCTGCCTGTGCCATGGACACGCTGATTGCACAGGCCGACCGGATCATGGTCTTTGACCGGCACGAGGCGTCTGCAATAGAGCCTGCGGCATTCCGGAAGATGGTGGCCGCATTATTGAGGAAGACTGCTGAGGAACTGGACTAAAAGCCGCAGGGGTTTATTCCGAATACTACCCTATATCCTGATAATGAAAATTCTCAAAACCCTTACACGGGTCTATACCAACACCCTTGACGAGACACTCCGGTTTTACGAAGACATTACCGGTACACACGCAGGCATACGGTTTGCAATGCCGGCGATCGGGCTGGAACTTGCGCAGGTCCAGAACATCCTCATCATTGCCGGTACGGATGAGTCACTCCGTCCGTTCCGGTCAACATCCGCAACGTTCCTTGTCGATTCCATTGAAGAGTACTACCGGTTCCTGACGGGACACGGGGCAACCGTTATACGTCCACCGCAACAGGTGCCAACCGGGATGAACATGACCGTGCGCCACCCTGAGGGTACGGTGATCGAATATGTCGAGTACCGGAAAAATACCTGAATATTTTAAAAAAAAAGAGAGCCTGAATTAACACCTGCACCGGAACAGTTCCCGCACCATCTCCGGAATCTCGGAGACACGGGACGCTACCGGTATGCCGTGCTTTTTGAGCCGGGCAATCTTGGAGCGGGCATCCCCTTCGCCGCCCTCGACAATGGCACCCGCGTGACCCATCCGCTTGTCCGGAGGGGCGGATACACCGGCAATATACGAGACGATAGGGAGGTTCGTGGATTTTGCTCCTTCCTCTTCGAGGTTGCCACCGACTTCGCCAACCAGGACAACAGCTTTGGTCTGGGGATCGTTCTCGAAGCGCTCAAGGACATCTGCAAAGGTCTGGCCGATAACCGGGTCGCCGCCGATACCGACCACCGTGCTCTGGCCGATACCGGCCCGGGTGAGCTCGTCCACGACCTCATAGGTGAGGGTTCCCGACCGTGAGATGACACCCACGTTCCCCCGCATGAACAGGCCGGAGGGCATGATCCCCATCTTCACCTCGCCGGGCGAGAGGAGCCCGGGGCAGTTGGGGCCGATCACGCTTGCGCCTTCCATCCGGGCATACGCGATCGCCCGCATGGTATCCTGTACGGGGATGTGCTCGGTGATGCAGCTGATGACCGTGATCCCGGCATTCGCCTCTTCCATGATTGCATCAGCTGCTGCCCCGGCCGGGACAAAGATGACCGCGGCACCGATATCGTGGTGCTTCATCGCTTCCTTTACGGTGTTGTACACCGGGACACCGTGCACCTGCTGGCCGCCCTTGCCGGGCGTAACACCGGCAACGACGCCTTTTCCGCCCACCTGTTTTGCATACGCGTTCATCAGGCCGATATGGAACTCGCCCTGCCTGCCGGTTGCACCCTGCACCAGAATCCCCGTGTTCTTGTCGCCGTAGATCATGCGGTCACCTGCACAGCCTTCCTGACAACGAGATCCATCGTGTCGAGCATCTCGTAGCCCTTCTCGGAGAGGAGTCTTCGCCCTTCCGCCTCGTTCGTACCGGCAAGCCGGACGATCACTTTCTGGGAAATCCCCGCAGCGATGATGCCCTTTGCCACCTCATCGCATTTCGTAATCCCGCCCAGCAGGTTCACAACGATGACCTTCACCGTGGGAACACTGGCAACGAGCCGGACCGCGTTCATCACACGCTCACTCTCAGCCCCGCCACCGACATCGAGGAAGTTGGCTGCCTTCCCGCCATAATACTCGATAAGGTCGAGGGTTGCCATCGTGAGCCCGGCACCGTTGCCGATCACGCCTATGGCACCGTCAAGTTCGACATAGGAGAAGCCGTGCTTCTCGGCTTCCCGCTCGCGTTCCGAGAGGTCGCGGTTGACCGTGATCCCCTGCCGGCCAAGCGCGTTGTCGTCGACAATGATCTTCGCATCGGCAGCAAAGACGCCGCCCGGGGTTGTCACCAGCGGGTTGATCTCGGCAAGGAGTGCGTCTTTCTCGATGAAGATCCGGTAGAGCTTGTTGATGACAGGACCGATCTCTTTGGGAGCCGTTCCGATAAGTTCCCGGATCATGAAGGGCGGGAGATCCTTCATGAGGGGATTCGCAACCACGTTCCTGATCAGTTCCGGGTGCTCCTTTGCAGTGATCTCGATCTCGACCCCGCCGGCCTCGGTGAAGAGGATGAGCGGCTGCTTGCTCGACCGGTCCACCGTGATCGAGAGGTAATACTCGTGCCGGATATCGAGCCGCTGCTCAGCGAGGACTTCCTTCACGGGCAGGCCCTTGATCTGTTTGCCGAAGAGTTCCGTTGCCACCTTCGTGCCATCGGCCTTTCCTGCCATCAGGATACCACCGGCCTTGCCCCTTCCGCCGACGTCCACCTGTGCCTTCAGGACAAACGCATCCCCCAGTGCGCCGAGATGGGGAGTGAGTTCGTCAGCCGATCGGATCAGGAATCCTGCCGGGACGGGGATCCCGGCCTCCCGTAATACGTTCTTTGCCTCGTATTCGCGTAACTTCATGGTTGTTTCCCCAGCTGCAGGCCGAGCTGCATGGCTTTCAGGTTAAGGTCCTCTGTTCCCTTTGGCACGGAATCGAGGATCGCCTTCTTCAGCGACTCCTCGCTTACGATATGCGTTGCGGCAACAAGGGCCCCGAGCATCACGATGTTTGCGACAATATCTTTTTTCAGGGTCTGCTTGGCCTCCTGCGTTGCCGGGATCCCGATGCACCGGCACTTCGGGCGGGAGTGGACGAGCGATGAGTCGACGAGCATCACCGCGGACTCCGGTGCGCCAACCCCGTACTTCTCAAACCCTTCCTGCGACATGATGACGTAGATATCCGGGTTGGCCACCTTGGGATAGAGGATCTCTGCATCGTCAATGACGACCTGGCTCATCGAGGCACCGCCCCGGGCCTCCGGCCCGTACACCTGCGTCTGGACGGCAAACTTGTTGTCGTACATCACAGCGGCACGGCCAAGAATGACAGCCGAGAGGATGATCCCCTGCCCGCCGAAACCGGAGAACCGGATCTCGTTCCTCATGGTTTCACCCCCATCGCAGGCCGGCTCCTTTTCGTGAGTTCCCCGACAACATACATATCCTCGGGGATCTTCTCACCCGCTTCAAGCATCCGGTCGCGCTTTGCCTTGAGCAGGGAATGAACCTTCAGGTACTCGACATGATCGGTCACCTGCCGGAACTTGTTCCTGCGCCCGAACGCGGTGGGGCACTGGACAAGGGCCTCGATGAACGAGAAGCCGGGGGTCTCAAGCCCCACCTTGACCGCCTTCTCGAGTTCCTTGACGTGGTACGAGGTCCAGCGGGAGACATAGTTCGCCCCCGCAGCAGTGGCAAGCTCGCAGAGATCGAACGGTATCTCGGTGCACCCGTAGGGGGTGGTTGACGAGAGGCATCCTTTAGGAGTGGTCGGGCTGCCCTGCCCGCCGGTCATACCATAGATCTGGTTGTTCATGCAGACCACCGTGAGATCGATGTTGCGCCGGCAGGCATGGATGAAATGGTTGCCGCCAATGGCCGCAAGGTCGCCGTCCCCGGTGAACACGACCACGTGGAGATCCGGGTTTGCCATCTTGACACCGGTAGCAAACGCCAGGGCCCTCCCGTGGGTCGTGTGGAGCGAGTCGGTGAGGATGTACCCGGGCGCCCGCGACGAACAGCCGATACCGGAGACAAAGATCGTCTCCTCCTTCTTCCAGCCCATCTCGTCAACAGCGGCAAGGGTACAGTTGATGATCGTCCCGTTCCCGCAGCCCGCACAGTAAATATGCGGAAGCCGGTCCTGCCGGAACCAGTCCTCGTAACTCATCGCTTTGCCTCCAGTGCTGCGATCAGTTCTGCGGGCGTGTGCAACTCTCCGCCCAGCTTGGGGATGCTGACAACCGGCACCTTCACGTGCCGCTCGATCTCGCGGGCCATCTGGCCAAGGTTCAGCTCCGGGACAAAGAAGGCCTGGGCATTTTTGAATGCCGCAAGTGCCTTCTCCGGGAACGGCCATACGGTACGGATCCGGAGGAACCCGATGTCCTTGTCCTTCCTGTCATGCATCACCTGCTGGACCGTCCGGACCGGACCGCCATAGGCAACGAAGACCTTGTGGGCATCGGGATTGATGATGTCGTAGTCCGCCATATCATAGCGGGCATTCTCGATCTTGTCGACGAGCCGTTTGACGAGATCTGCGTGCAGCTTCGGGTTGGTTGTTGCCGGGTAGCCACGCTCGTCATGGGTGAGGCCGGTGACGTGGACGTGGTGCCCGGTGCCGAACTGCCCGAAGCCCGGGATCAGGTCTGCATCCGCTTTGAACGGAAGGGCATCGGCAGCAAGAGGTTTTCTGTCCACTCGCTCGACCTTGTCGGGGACGAGGATCTTCTCCCGCATATGGCCGACCGTCTCGTCCGCCATCAGGAAGACCGGGACGCGGTACTTGTCCGCGAGGTTGAAGGCCTTCGCGGTCAGCTCGTACATCTCCTGCACGCTTGCCGGGCAGAGAGCGATGATCGCGTAATCGCCATGCGAACCGAATCGCACCTGCATCATATCGCCCTGTGCCGACATCGTCGGCTGCCCGGTGGAGGGACCCCCCCGCTGGACGTTCACGACCACGCAGGGAGTCTCGGTCATCGCGGCAAACCCGATGTTCTCCATCATGAGGGAGAAACCGGGGCCGCTGGTCGCGGTCATTGCCCGGGCGCCGGTCCACGAGGCACCGATGATCGAGGCCATGGAGGCGATCTCGTCCTCCATCTGGATGAAGACCCCGCCTTTCTTCGGCAGCTTTGCCGCCATGTGCTCGGCTACTTCCGTTGAGGGGGTGATCGGATAGCCGCCGAAGAAATTACATCCGGCTGCAAGCGCCCCTTCCGCACACGCCGTGTTGCCCTGCCAGAATTCAAGTCTCGACGTCAATATTCAATCGCCACCTTGTGGAGTTCGTAGGGTTCTTCCTCGGTCCAGTGGATTGCCTGGTCCGGGCAGGTGAGCTGGCAGACCCCGCAGAGCTGCCGTCCGTAGAGGTTCCGAAGCCGGCAGTTGGTGCAGCGCTCGGGCCGGTCCAGTTCCGGGACAACGGTTCCCTTCCGGTTGGGCTTCTTCCCCTCTTTGAAGATCTTATACGGGCAGATCTTTGTACAGAGGTTGCAACCCTTGCACCGGGTCTCATCAATGGCGAGTTTCATGAGTCGGTAATCCTGTCGTAGTATATATTCAGTAAGCTTTACAAAAAACCTATTCTTTGGACACTACCGGCCATGGGGGGGTTTGCCGGGATAGGATCGGAATGCCGCGTCTGCATGATCCCGGGCGGCATCGAAGATATCGTTCCCGTGCGCATCGATCCCGACTACGAGCGGAAGCCGGTCGAGCTCAATGGCCCAGACCGCCTCGGCCATCCCGAGGTCTTCAAAGAAGACATCCATCAAGGTCATGTGGGAGGAGGCAAGAGCTGCACATCCCCCGGTGAATGCGAAGTTCACGCCCCGGCCCTTCAGCTGTTCCCGTACCGTTGCGCCCATGCCGCCTTTCCCGATCAATCCCCGCACGCCTTTTTCGAACAGGAACCCGGAGAGCTCATTCATCCGGGCCGAAGTAGTCGGGCCGGCTGCGATGACCCGTTTGTCCTGGATCACGGGGCCGCAGTGGTAGATGACCGCCCCTTTGGGATCGAACGGGATGCCTTCTTTTTGCATCCGCAGGTGCGCCTCGTCCCGGGCTGTGAAGACCAGGCCTGATAGTTCCACGCGATCGCCAGCATGGAGCTCGAGCACCTCCGGACCGAGCGGTGTACGAAGCTGGATAACCTTCCCGCTCATCGCTTCACCTCAACGGTTGCGTGCCGGTTTGCCCAGCACTGGATGTTCACCGCAACCGGCAGCGAGGCCGTGTGGCATCCGGCCGTCTTCACCTTCACGGCAAGGGCCGTGAAATCCCCGCCAAGACCCATCGGCCCGATCCCGAGCCGGTTCACCGCGGCGAGCAGCTCCTCTTCGTACGCGGTCATTTCATCAACCGGTTCCAGGAGGGCTTCCTTTGCGAGCGCGGCAGCGCCATCGAACGTGCCGCCGATGCCAACCCCGATGATGACCGGGGGGCAGGGCCGGGAGCCGGCAAGGTACATGGTCTCGACCACGAACTTCTCGATCTGGTCCACCTGCGAGGGAAGCAACATCGCGATCCGCGACATGTTCTCAGCACCCGCCCCTTTGGGGAGGACCGTGACGGTGAATTGTTCCCCGGGCTTCACGTGGATCGCCGGCATCCCTTCGCCCGTGTTGTCCCCGCTATTGTGCCGGGTCAGGGGATCGACCACGTTCGGGCGGAGGGGGACTTCTTTTGTTGCCCTGCGGACACCGTCGGCAACGGCATCATACAGATCCTGCGTGAGCGGAACATCCGGAGGTATGGTGAGATAGATGACCGGCACACCGGTATCCTGGCACATCGGTACACCGAGCTCCCCGGCGGCCCTGATATTCTGCAGGATATTGGAAAACTCGCCGCGGGCAACCGGGTTCGTCTCGGCACGTGCGGCATTCCCGATCACTTTCAGCACGTCAACCGGAAGGCGGACAGCCGCTTCGCGGTAGGCCCGGAACGTGGCGTCGGCAAGCGCCGTGCGGATACGGGAAGGGTCCGGTGTCTGCATACAAATATACTGGGGGGCATGGGGTAGATATAGCGATTGGAACCGGGTTGTAGGGGGTGGAATGTCTCCGATCGATCCCGTGTCCTGACAGAGATCGATACAAAGCAGTCTGATTTCATTGCGAAGAGTTACAAGAATGTTTCCGAGACCCTGAAGAACGATCTGGAGAGTAAGTATGCCGATTACCTGCTGCTCGACAATTTTGGTGCACCGCTTGCGATTGTTGAGGCAAAGAGGTGGAGCGGATTCGTGAGCAGCAGGTGGCATCAGGTAAGGAGATCGAGGGGTTGGGCGAGGGGCTGATGCAGAGGGCGTTTGCCGGGGAACTGACCGTGTGATCTCCGCCCTACGTACCAACAACTTTAATAGCTCGCACATGAGAGTAACGGGTATATAAAAAAATATAAAATTTCGAGTCGTATAGTGTTAAGGCATTTAACCAGAAGTCAGTGGGTTGGGTTGTGATGACAATGTTGAAAACTCCGGACGTGTGGGACCGGGAATTACGGGAGATCCGGATTGACCGTAATGAATTGATAAAAAATTCCGACCGCTATCGCATCGGAAGTGTCCGGCTTGCAATGGGAAGGGTCTGCACACAGGAAGAATTTGACGAAGAAAAGCAGAGAATTCTCAGTAAACCCCTCCCGTAACCTTTTTTGATACAATGAACTCTTTTTCCGATACTGAATTACAGAGACTCAAAGAGATCACTGAACTCTATTCTTACACGAAAGATATGATTCTCTATTCGGAAGAACTCAATAACCTCTCCACCTTCATGCCTCCAATCAACGAGATCAAGGACGCATTCGATCATTTCATGCGTATCACCTCGGTAAAATTCGGACTGCATGAAGGGAACGATGAGTATGCCCGGAATAATCTGGACAAAGTATTCTCCCATATATACCGGGCAACTTTCGAGCTCTTCGATTATATCCGGATATATCAGAAAGAATCTATCGATAAGAAACTCAACGGGATCTCAAACGATGCCCTGATACATGTCTTCCCGGAATACTACCGACAGATCAAGCCCGCAATGGAAGATCTTATCACAAAGATTCCGGCCTACAAAAAAGACAAGGATATCGGGGATCCGGATATCGGCGTCGTCAAATTATATTACCATTCAATCCAGGAAATGCGGGAACACCTCAAGAAAATTGATGCAATGTTGCCTTCGTTGATCGAATACGAAGAGAAGCGAAAAACTGAACAGGCCGCAAAAGAGCAGAAAGAGCAGGATGATAGAAAAAAGGACTGGCTCGTTCAAGCGGGTATCGCAATTATCGGTACAGTTATAGGATTAGTAATTGGATATTTAATCCCGAAATAATTCATGATTTAATTTCCCTTATAAAATCGTCAATAGAATCGTATATCTTCCCTTTTCCGGCAGTAATATCCACCTCAGCTTTCTTCACCATTCGGATAAACTCCGGTTTGATTGCAGATTCGGGAGGATTAAAAAAAACCTCATCTCGCTCCGGTCCCGTTCCGGCAATTGCTTTATCGGTCATTTTTCTGTTCAGATCATGACCTGATGAGTTCAATACCTTTTTGTCCCGATTGTTTCCTCCGCAAAAAAACGGTACCTCTTAGTCTCTCTCAAGCACAACTACTAACAGGAAAAATCCATGTGCCTCGCACCCGAACTCAAATCCAGGATCGACTCCCCCTGGGACAAGTTCTGGAGCGGAGGCATGAGTAACCCGCTCCAGTCCATCGAGCAGATGTCTTACCTCATCTTCACCAAAGGCGGGTCCACTGAGAAAGTCTGGTTCTATGACATGGACGCGGACGGGTACTCGCTCGATGACAAGCGGACATTCATCGATGGGAATGGAGATATTCCGGATATCATCCAGCACTACCGCAACCGTAAGAAAGAGAATCCCACAGACCGGAAGGGAAAATGTTTCTTTGTACCGATCAGCGAGATCAAGGAGAATGGATTTGATCTCTCCATCTCGCGATACAAAGAGATCGAGTACGAAGAAGTCCAGTATGAAAAACCGGAAATAATTATTGAAAAGATCGAGATGCTCGAAAAAGAAATTCAAACCGGACTCAGGGATCTGAAATCGCTTTTGAAATAATTTTTGGTGATTAGGTAAAGTCCACCACTAACCCATGGTTAGTATTGAGCCAATTCAGGTTTTTTTAGATTTGCGCACCGGAGAACACAAAAATACAGCCCCCCTCTTGCGCCGTCAGTCCCCCGAGGGGGGACGGGGCGCATTGCGATGCCTCGGCATTACCTTAATTGGGGGCACACACGGTACAGGTAATACGGCACTATCGCAACCGGGGGATGCCCGAGCGGCGGGGGCGGAGGCTTGCCGGAGCCCCCAAGAGAGGTAATGAAAATTTTGTTTCAGGTTTATCGCACTTTTGGTGGATGTTACACAATCACCTTTTTTTATTTCCGGGTTTTGCCCGGTAAGGTGATCGTCCCCATCCCACACGGTACCTGATCGTCAGTCACCCCATATCACCATCGAGAAAACCCTCTCGTTATCCGGCCCTGTATCCTCAAATCTCCCGGCGCGTTCTTTGCCCCCGGTCCACAAAAATACCGCTTTAAAATCGTTTAAATTCCTTCACAGGGACAAAGCGTATATCCCGGCACCAAGAGAACATGAATAAGTGGCAAAAACCACAATGATCGAAAAATAACTGAAAAGGAAGTGATAACCACGTCAAACAAGGAAAAGAAGGTAGTTGCTCCCGCATCAAAGACTGCACCCGTCGCAGCAAAGACTGATGCCAAGAAATCCAGCGGAAAGAGAGCATAATTCCAGTTTCATTTCTCATATTTTTCGTAGTATTCTTTTTTCAATAAAGATCGTTTTCACCCGGGCCGATAGGTTGCCGGATCGGGTTGTCAGTACCTGAAAAAAGCACAGAGCCTCTTTTCAGTAACCGGGCGAACCTGGTACAGATACGCAAAAATATTGGGATGTGACGTGCGACCACAATAATCGCATCGGGAAGCGGCACATCGGTGCCGGGCAAACCCACGCGGCCGAGGCATCAGCCTCTCTTGAGCGTCACACCCCTTAACTCTCCCCCGAGTCCATCGGCTGAGGTCCCGGATGCCGCCACCCCCCCACAACCTGAAACACGTTTCACTTCCCGATCACGCGCTATAACTGTCCCATATTGTCCCATGAAATGAGGGGCAGGCTACGACGTGAAAACTGGATAAACACAGGGAAAATCAGAGAAACACTCCTGCATTTTTGCGAAACTATCCTGCCGGAACCACCAAAACAGGGAATCGAAGCCCGAAACGGGACCGGATTCGGCCATCCCTGAAAGGGCGTATTTCACCGTCGGACCAGGAAGTCAGGTACTCCCTGTCTCCCCCTTCCGCTTAAGGAGGTGTGCATTCACGGTACCCGCCAGTTCTCCGATCGGTTTCCCGTCACGGTCAATCTCTACAAGCCCGGCACGCTCGACCCGGAAGAACCGGATGGTCCGGTAATAATTGCAGGCCCATATCTCGCAGACCCGGCCGGGATCCGGAGGAACTGTGCGAAGACCGTCCGCTGTACCGGACAACTCCGCTGTCATCTCGGCTAACGATCCGTGGAGATTCTTGGTCCGCGCCATGGTAACAAGCGTTGTTCTGCCCGGGCTTAAGATCATCAGATCGCAGACACTCCCACGTGTTCTCCGGCAGCAGATCAGAAAACCCCGGGTACGTGCAAACGGTATTGCAAGCTCGATCGCTTTCTCCGGCAGCGGCCCCCGCTTCATAGCGCCATCCCACAACTTTGAACCCGGACCCGCAGCCCGCACCGGTCCGGCCAGGGTTGGATACGCACGTTGTAACATTGCCGGTCTCCGTCTTGCGCAACAATCCGGTGAATCTTCGCCTTGAACCGGGAGCAGGAAGTTCGGGACAACATCAATATATAATATTTTAAAAATTGAGAATATATACTAATCGGTTGATGAGAAAAATCTGTTAACAATCTGCCTCCGCAATTAAAAATCAGAACACATCCTGCGTTCAGGTTCATACATCCCGGAGATTCATTGATTGGACCGCCGGGATTTTTTCACATCATTGCCCAAAAAAACTGAGTCCTCCTGGGAAGCTTCATTATTGAACTCCCCTGTCCTCAATGCAGGCGCGATCCCGGCCCAGACCTTGCCGGGCAGATTCCCTTAGAGCGAGTTGGACATGCTCACGGACGATGCCGGTTCTGCCAGGGGCACGCAAAAGGATTTTATCTCTTATTATAAGATCAGTCTATGCCGGCTTATTATTTCGCCATGGAGGGACATCACGCCGGGGAAAAACCCGATCCCGCGACGGATACCCTCATCACCATCCAATACCAGAAGATCGATCTGGCCTCTGGGGAACCGCTGGAGAAGTTAACGATTCTCAAAGCATGGGAGAGTTCCGAAAAAAGTATCGTGACTACCTTTTACAACCAGTTTTTCCGGCCGGAAGTGTCGCCCACGCATTTTATTCCGGTGGGAATTGATCTCAATTATGCATACGAGATGATCATCGCAAAATGCAAACAATACCATCTGCCGGAGATCTCCAGTCACCGGCTGTATTACGAGCGACCCCGCCTGGATCTTGGGCCGGTCCTCGTTCTTCTGAATGATGGCCGGTTTGCCGGAGCCCGACTCGATGCATTCTCATCAAAAAAATCGGATGCCGGTCGTATCAACAAGTGGTATGAAAACAAGGAATTCACACCGATCGAGCGCACGCTCCACGATGAGGCAGAGGCATTTCTCAAACTGTTCCAGTATGTAAGTAAATATAAAACCCGGCTCGGGATTGAAAGAAAAGGAAAAAATGCCCGCGATATACCTGCAGAGACGACAGTCCCAAAGAATCCGGAAACAATACTTCCCTCGCAGCCAGGATCCCCGACACCGTCAAGGGTGACACCCACAAAACGGGAAGAGAGAAGAACTCCCACCCCCCGTAAAAGCTCGGCCCACCTTGCAAAAGCGCACCCCCGGATCTCACCTGAGGAAACATCATCCCCGGAACAGCGAAAACCTGCACATCTCAACCCGCTCCGCAAACATACGCCCAAGACAAAAAATGACGGGAAACAGTACAGGTAGGAATGTTCGTTTCACTTTTTTTTGCATTGGGATTCGGTTTAGACAGATCCAACAAGTTCCCCACGAAATGCCCGCGACACGAATCCCGCGATCGCATTTCCCGACATTGTTTGTGTATTACCGAGGGGCAACATCCAGGTACATAAAACCCGTGTTGAGTGCCCGAATCTGACGGTCCGGACCTTACGGTCTTAAAAAAACTCCGCGAAAACCCCGAGAACAAAAAAAAGAATCGTTAAAAAAATATTACTTCTTTCCGCCCTTTGCGTGGGCGCCGCCTTTCTTGTCGTCAGCCTTTGCGGGTGCTGCTTCCTTGCCACCCTTTGCTGCCGGTGCTGCTGCTTCCTTGCCACCCTTTGCCGGTGCTGCTCCCTTGGCTTCCTTGCCGCCCTTTGCGGGCTCAGCTGCAGCTTCTGTTGCTGTCTCTTCGGCAACGACCGGTGCTGCAACAACCTTCTCACCAACAAGCTTCGGTGCCGCGACGATCCTGCCGCTGACCTTGATCGTGCTGACGTTCAGGTGCGCCGGGGACGGGAGCTTGTGGGCGCCGTTGCGCATCGCTTCCTTGATCTTCTCAAGGTACTGGGCCGTGGAATAGACGGTCATCAGTTTCTGGCCCGGGACAACGCGTGCTGCGGTACCGACGGCCTTGCCGAATGCAAGGCGCATCCCTTCTGAAACACGGTCTGCACCAGCGCCGGTTGCCTGCTTGTTCTCACGCAGGACGTGGTGGGGGAAGACACGTACCTTGAAGTGGAAGTTGGACCGGCCAACATCCTTCAGGAGACGGCGGTTGATGCTGATACGGCATGCCTCAAGCGAGCTGTGCCGGACCTGGCATGCCTCTTCAACAATCAGGTCAACTTCGGTCGGGAATTCCTGTGACAGGTTACCCATCTCGAACTGTACAATCTTGCTCCCAGGAACACCGCCCATATATTCGCGCCGTGTATAGGCTTTCTTGGCAACGTTCCTGTACATCTTTGCCGGTTTTCTAACCATCGCGTCCTACTCCTGTTGATTATTTGAAAAAGCGGGCATAAATATCAGATATTTTTCCAGATATCGGTGCCGGTACGCTTCGCAAACTGCTTGTATAAAATGGATACGGGCCATATTAAACCTTACTGGACAGAACTGTTCTGGTTTATAAGGTCGAGGACATCACGCCGGACCTGCGCGAACTCCACGCTGGTCCGGTCGCGGGGTCGCGGAAGATCGACCGTAAAATTCCGGCAGATCCGGCCCGGGCGGGGTGTCATGACAATGATCCGGTCCGACAGGTAGACCGCTTCATCCACGCTGTGCGTGATGAACACGATCATCTTTTTTGTCTTCTCCCAGATCTGGAGCAGTTCCTTCTGGAGCATATTCCGGGTCTGGGCGTCAAGGGCCCCGAACGGCTCGTCCATGAGGAGCAGGACCGGGTCGAGCGTGAGCGCCCGGGCAACGGCCACCCGCTGGCGCATCCCGCCCGAAAGTTCAGACGGGTAACTGTCCTTAAACTGCGTGAGGTTGATGAGGTCGAGATACCATTCGGCCACCATATAGCGATCTTCCTTTGACACCCCCCGCATCTCAAGACCGAAGGCGATGTTGTCGATCACCGTCCGCCACGGGAAGAGGGAGTACTCCTGGAAGACAAAACCCACCTTCGGGCTGGTTCCCGTGATCTCCTCGCCGTCGAGGATGATCGATCCGCTCCGGGCCGTGTCGAGACCGGCTATCAGGCGCAGCAGGGTCGTCTTGCCGCAGCCGGATGCACCGAGGATACAGACAAACTCCTTATCCTTCACATCGAACGAGACATGATCGAGCACGGTTAAGGTCGATCCGTCATCGCGGGGGAAGGACTGGTTGAGATCGCGGATTTCCAGATTTGCCATTCTTTATGCCACCTCACCGGTACGCCACTTCAGGAAGTGCCGGTCAACATAATACCGGAACACCATGTCGAACACCAGGCCGATCAGGCCAAGGAGGATCATGTACACGACAACGCTGTCCATCTGGTGGAGAGAATAATAGAACCATAACTTCTGGCCAAGTCCGTAGTTCGAGACCCCGAAGAGTTCCGCGGCAACAAGGCACATCCATCCGACACCGGTCGCGATCCGTATCCCCGATGCTACGGAGGGGAGGGCCGCGGGAAATGCGATATACCGGATCAGGTCCCGGTCCTTCGTGCACCCGAGCATCTTTCCGGCCTCGACAAAGACGCGGGGGACGCCACGGAAACCGCTGTAGGTGTTGATAATGATGGGAAAGACTGCCCCGGCAAAGATGATGAAACCCGCCGAGAATGAGGTCAGGCCGAACCAGATGATGGCAAACGGGATCCAGGCAAGGGGCGGGATCGGGCGGAGAAGTTCGATGAGAGGGTCCATGAACGACTCGATCCGGCGGTTCCAGCCCATGATAATCCCGATCGGAATCCCGACAAGGAGAGCCAACACCATACCTATGGCGAAGTGAATGAGACTCGCCTCGAAATCAAGGAAAATATCGCCCCCCTGGACCAGGCTGACAAATGCGGCGAAAACATCCGTAGGTGCGGGGAGGATGAAGGGGTACCGGATGATCACTGCCGCAATGAACTGCCAGATGACCAGTGCCAGCAGGACCGCAACCGCACCGAGCCGCCAGTCTTTGCCATCCTTCCCTGCAAGTCTGCCCATGGTGGTTATTCCTCACGTGTCTTCCAGCCGGATTTCCCGGAAAGGGAAGTTCACAAATGTACTGTATAGTAAAGATCCTTAAAGAAAAAAAAGGTTGGTCGGGGATTTTAATTCTTGGTGTAGAACGTGAGATCGAAGATCTCGTCCTTGGTGAGCGGCTTCTTGATGTACCCGAGATTGTACTCCATTGTTGCGTAATCAAGGACAGGGGCGACAATGATGTTGGGGTCTGATGCCCAGCTGCCGTCCCACTCTTTTAACGATGCGGTAACATCCGCCAGTTTGGCGCCGGTCTTGGTCGAATAGATCACTGCCGCATCGTCAAGGTTTGCCGCGTTCCAGGCAACCGCCTTGTCATTGGTCGCAATGATCTGCCGGACAATCTCCGGGTGCTCGCGGATCAGCTTACCGCTGACAACGAGGACACAGCAGGTGTGGTTCGGGTACATCTCACCGGACCGGACGACGATCTTGCCTTTACCCTGGTTTGTGATCGTGCTCGGCGAGGGGGTTGGCAGGAACACCGCGTCGACCTTACCGGCCGTGATAGCCGTGACGGCATCGCCCGGGCTCATGCCCTTGATGAAGACATCCTTGTCCGGAGTGAGATTATTCTTCTGGAGCCAGTCACGCAGGATAGTGTCCTGGATGCTGCCGGGCAGGAAGGTAGCGATAGTCAGCCCGGATAAACTCTGCGGACCTTTGTAATCGAGATCATTTCTTACCACAAGGTCTGAACCCTGGGTGTTGACCCCTGCAATGATCTTGGCGTCAAGCCCGGTTGCGAGCGCGGTCAGGACCGGGGCTGCACCAACGTAGGCAACATCGAGTTCGCCAGCCATCATGGCCTGCATCTCGGGCGGGCCGCTCGTAAAGACCTTGTCAGAGACATTCACGACACCGAGAGGCGCGAGGTCATCCTTGAACCAGCCTTTATCGATGGCAGTAATTGCCGCCATCTGGTGGGTACTGGGCTGGTAGCCGATCCGGAGTTCCTTGAGAGGTGCTGCCGAAGTCGACGTATTCGTAGTGCCTGACGGCTGCGTGCAGCCGGCAGTGATCAGGAGAAGGGTAATCGCGAGAAGAGCGATTGCCGAAATTGTACGGGATCTCATGGGAAAATGTTACTTTGTCAATATTAAAAAAGTGCTCCATTAGAGCAAAAATAATCTCCTAATGTACTTATTTTATAGATAAATGAGACAAAACAATAATGAAAACTGCATTATTGTCATATAATCATGATCACGATTTTTTAAAAAATGGACAATAATAGAGAAAAACTTAATAACTCGCCCGAATGTAGTAAATATATGAGACAATTGGACCCAATAGACCAATTAGTCCGCGCCGCACTGGTCTCGGACGAGGAATTCGTCACATCCCTTGACGATCTCCTCAAACACGATCTGCGGATCAGCGTACGGGAACTCTCTGAGAAGAGCGGGATCGCCCAGAGCTCGCTGTACAAGATCCTGCACGGGAAGCGATCGCCCAACCTCTCCACACTCCGGGATATCATCCGTGCCCTGAGGACATTCTACTCTCCCAGCGAGGGGGAGTTCATAGGATTAATTGCTGCACGATCGGTTCTTGATACCATTGAGGAACGGACCATGGAGATCGGCGGCAAGAAGATCAGGGTACGGGAATATCCCGTCCATGCCTGGGAAGATGCGATCGTGGCGGCAGTCCAGGCAGAGCGGGAAAATGCCGTGGCAATTGTCTGCGCCCCCATTATATCCAGTGTCATCGAAAAGCTGGTCACGATCCCGGTGGCGACCATCATCCCGAAGGAATCCGTCCAGAGGGCGATCGAACTCGCGGCACGTAAGGCGCGGCTTTAATCCCATGACCACTAAGGTATTAGCAGGTGACAGGATGCGAAAGGACGTTGTACGGCAGGGGCGTCTTTCCGGCACACGGTCAGCGGAAATGGTCCGTTTTCTCTCTTCAATGCAGGCGGACCGGCATATCGCACGCGCTGACCTGCTCGTGGATATTGCCCATGTGCTGATGCTGGATACGCAGAAGATCAACGAACGGGCAGTCACAAAACCCATAATTACAACGCTGCTCGGGTACTACGATGACGGGATCCCGGACGATGTATTCGATGAGCGGTTCGAGGATGTACACGCAGGGATCGAATCACTCCTGATAGAATCGATCGGATCAGAGGCCGGCGGCAGGATGCATGTCGGGAGATCACGGAACGACGAGGTGGCGACCTGCCTCCGGATCCGGCTCCGCGAGGACCTGCTGGCCCAGATGGCAGCACTCATTCACGTCCGGGCAACCCTGCTCGCAATTGCAGAGAAACACACCACGAGCGCAATGCCCGGGTTCACACATCTCCAGCACGCCCAGCCGACAACGCTCGCCCACCATCTCCTTGCCTACGAGCAGGCATTCTCCCGGGACTTCGACCGGCTCCTCTCGGCGTATACCCGGGTCAACCGCTCCCCCCTCGGCGCTGCCGCGTTCGCCTCCACGGGATACCCCATCGACCGAAATCTCACGGCAGGACTCCTTGGCTTTGACGGCCTTGTTACCAACACCATGGATGCGGTTGCCACCCGGGATTTCGCGCTCGAAACCCTCGCCAACTTAAGCATCATGATGGCGAATGTGAGCCGGCTCTGCGAGGAACTGGTCATCTGGAGTTCAGCATTTGTCCGGTTCGTAACCCTCGACGATGCAGTCTGTTCCACATCCTCCATCATGCCGCAGAAGAAGAACCCGGATATCGCCGAGATCATGCGGGCAAAGTCCGGCGCGGTCTTCGGGGCGTTTTCCAGTGCGTTTGTCACGGTCAAGGGGCTCCCGATGAGTTACAACCGCGACCTGCAGGACCTCACCCCCCACCTCTGGCGCGGGGTGCAGGATTCCCACGACAGCATCGTCATTCTCTCCGACATGCTGGCCGGGGCCACGTTCGAGACGGAACGGATGGCAGAAGAGGCCGGGAAAGGCAATTCAACTGCCACCGAACTTGCCGACTCGCTGGTCCGGTCGTACGGGCTTCCCTTCAGGACCGCCCACAATATTGTCGGGAGGGCAGTCCAGAAGGGCGACCTCTCCCTTGCCACGCTGGAAACCGCAGCGCAGGAAGTTGATACAAAGATCTCCCTGAAGAACCTGGGCCTGACCCAGAAGGAGATCGACCGGATGCTCGATGTGCAGCACTCCCTTGCCCTCCGCACGGCACCGGGCGGGCCGGCACCGGCGGCAACCAAAAAAGCCATTGCCCTGCGGAAGCGGCAGCTGAACGCAGATACTGCAGACGTAAAGAAGATACAGGCATCCATTAACCTGGCAGAAAAGATTCTCATTACAACAGCACGGAGGCTGGTAGCATAACATCAGAGTTCAGTTCAGGCGATCTCGTCCAGTGCAGGTATGGCGGGAAGAGCAGGAAGGGCATTTACATTACCGAACGCGATGGCATGGCCGTTGTGAAACTCACATCGGGATACAACATCGGTGTTCCCTCCGGGGCCTGTACCTTTGTTGAACGCCCGGTACCTCCTGCGGGAAAACCCCTCGAGATCCATCAGAACAAGAACCTGCCCAACCTCTCCATCGTCTCGACCGGGGGGACCATTGCAAGCAGGATCGATTACCGGACCGGATCGGTGACAAGCCAGTTCAATGCCAGCGATATCCTCGTTGCCATACCGGAACTGGCGCAGATCGCCAATTACCGCACCATCCCGCTTGCCACTATCCTCTCGGAGAACATGACACCCGCTATCTGGCAGGACCTTGCCCGGGCAGTGTATGACGAGGTCAACGGCGGTGCAAAGGGCATCATCGTCACGCACGGGACCGACACGATGGCTTACAGCGCGGCAGCGATCAGTTTCATGATCGATACCCCGGTCCCAATCGTCTTCGTCGGCTCCCAGCGATCCGCGGATCGCCCCTCCAGCGACAATGCGATGAATGCCGCATGTTCTGCGGCTGCGGCAACAAGCGATCTCGGGGAAGTCGTGGTTGTCATGCATGCGACAACAAACGACGACACCTGCGCCATCCACCGGGGTACCCGGGTGCGCAAGATGCATACATCCAGGCGCGACGCATTCCGGAGCATGGGCATCCCGCCCATCGGTGAGATCGAATATCCCTCGCGGAAGGTAACCCTGGCACCGGATGCAGTCCGGCGCGGGACCCATAAGCTGGCACTCCACGACAAGCTCGATCCGCACTGCGCTCTCATCCAGTTCTTCCCGGGCATGTCCCCGGACATCCTGAAGGCTTACGAAGGCTACCACGGGCTCGTCATCGCAGGGACCGGGCTCGGGCATACCAGCACAACGCTCATCCCCCCGTTGAAACACCTTGCCGAAAACGGGACGCTGGTTGTCATGACCTCGCAGTGCATGAACGGCAGGGTCTGCGACCGGGTGTACGATACCGGCCGCGACCTGCTCGATGCCGGTGTCATTGAGGGCGGCGACATGCTGCCGGAAGCTGCACTCGTCAAGATGATGTGGGTGCTCGGCAATGAGAAGGATACAAAAAAGGCAGCAGCACTGATGCAGACCGATCTCAAAGGCGAGTACAACAGGAGGAGCGGCCATGGATTATAAGAAGGCCGGCCTTGTTGCCGGGATCGAGATCCACCAGCAGCTGGACACCGCGGAGAAACTCTTCTGCCACTGCCCGACAACCCTTCGCGAAACATCCGAGCATCATGGCGAGTTCTCGCGGTTCCTGCGGGCAACGGTCAGCGAGATGGGAGAGATCGACCGGGCTGCAAAGGAAGAGATGAAGAGCGACCGGAAGTTCCAGTATTATGCCTACGACACGACATGTCTTGTCGAGAACGACGAGGAACCCCCGGCACCGATGAACGATGAGGCGCTCGCGGTCTGCCTCACCATCGGGAAGATGTTTGGCATGACCCCGGTGCCGCAGGTACACACGATGCGCAAGCTCGTGATCGACGGCTCGAACACGAGCGGGTTCCAGCGCACGGCTCTTGTAGCCCTGAACGGAACGCTGCCGAACGGCGGGGAGATCGAGACGATCTGCCTGGAGGAAGAGGCGGCGCAGCGGGTCAGGGACGACATCTTCTCGCTCGACCGGCTCGGCATCCCCTTAATCGAGATCACGACATCGCCGTGCATGCACACGCCGGAAGATGTCCAGAAGATTGCGGAATACATCGGCATGGTGCTCCGATCCACCGGCAAGGTGAAGCGCGGGATAGGTACGATCCGGCAGGATGTCAATATCTCGATTGCAGACGGTGCCCGCGTGGAGATCAAGGGAGTGCAGGAACTGGACCTGATCGCCGAGGTGGTCCGGCGCGAGGTGCAGCGGCAGCAGAGCCTCCTTGCCATACGCGACGAGCTGAAGAGTCGCGGGGCGCACATTGGCGTGACAACCGGGACGGATGTTACTGCCCTTTTAAAGGATACGAAGTCCACGGTCCTGAAGAAAGCGAAAAAGATCCACGCGATCGTCCTTCCGGGGTTTGCCGGTCTTGTCGGCCGCGAGATCCAGCCGGAGCGCCGGCTCGGCAGCGAGATGTCGGACTATGCAAAGAAGTGCGGGGTTGGCGGGATCTTCCACACGGACGAACTTCCGGCATACGGGGTTACCGCAGACGAAGTAACCACCCTCAGGACGCACATGAAGGCCGGAGAGAAGGACTGCGTGATCCTTGTTGCGGGCGCCAGCGAGAAGCAGGCATCGTGTGCGATCGGACAGGTGATCACCCGCGCAACGATCGCCCTCTCGGAAAAACCGGTTCCCGAAGAGACGCGGAAGATGCTGGAAAGCGGGAGCTCCGCCTATATGCGCCCCCTGCCCGGAGCAGCCCGCATGTATCCCGAGACCGATGTCCTGCCGGTCATTATTGATGATGCCCGGTGGAATGCTGTCACGATTCCTGAACTGCTCACCGCACGGGCCGAACGATTCGCAAAGGAGTACGGAATCGAACACAACTATGCCATGCAGCTGGCCGGTTCCGACAAACTCCCGCTCTTTGAACGCGCAGTAAAGGACGGGATCAAACCCAAGCTCGCCGCGTTCACGATCCTCGCCACCCTTACGGAACTCCGGAGAGAGGGAGTGGACACAAAAAAGATCTCTGATAACGTATACCTTGCCACGTTACAGGCCGTGGAAAAAGGACAGGCAGCAAAAGAGGCAATTCCGGATCTCTTCCGGAGCATTGCCGGGGGGAGTTCCCTTGAGGAGTCCCTGAAGAAACTGGCACCCTGCGTCTCCCGCGGGGAACTGGAGACCCTCGTCAGAAAGATCCTTGCTGACCGTGCAGAATTTATCGCGCAGAAAGGAAAAACTGCCCTTGGCCCACTCATGGGCGTCGTGATGGCAGAAGTACGGGGTTCGGTTGACGGAAAACTGGTCAACGAAGTCCTGCGGACTGAACTCGATAAGGTAGTCGGCGGGAAGTGAGGAACTCACCCCGCCCCAACATTTATCACCAGCACAGCCGAATTAAGTAAGGAGTTTGATTATGGGCAAGACAGGCACAACCCTCTGGGCTCAGGTAAAAGGCGTGAAAGGCAAGATCCGGCTCGTCCCTAAGAAGGAAGGCGAAGCAAAGACACCGGGTCCGAACCAGCGCTTCAAGGCAGGAGCCAAAGTACAGCAGCTCGACCAGATTGCAGAAGCACAGGGTGGCCGCGGCGGTTCACGCGGTGGCCGTGGCGGCAGGCGCGGTGGCGACCGCTCGGGTGGATCCGGTATGAACGAGTCCACGGCAAACCCCATGATCCGCCGGCACATGAAGCGGCCAAAAGTCTCCGCGCTCGGCTCAAAGGCCAAATCATCCCGGTAAACTATTCCTATAAAAAAAGGGCCCAGGATGGGTTGAGGTCCCTTAAAACCTCTTTTTTCGCACAGTTATACAACGAGGCCCTGTCGATTCAATCCGTCAAGGATAACTATCTTTTATCTCAACATCTATGGTGACTATGGATATTCCAACTGCGGTAAAGAGTTACCAGTTCGGGGAACGGGCAAAATCCGAACTGATCATGATCTCCCAGCTCAGCATGGCACTTCCGGGATTTCAGGAGAATGAGCGTGCCGGTGGCCGCCGCATGCTGATCATGATGATGGAGCTGACCAGAAGCGAACTCCAGTTTGCTGCACAGAGTACCGGCCGGTCTGAATTCCAGAACGCGATCAATGCACTCAACGAGGCCATCTCCCTGATCGAGAGCAGCCACCCGGAAGAGGCAACGCGGAAGATTGCCGCGGCAATCAGTGCATCCACTACGCCGGCACAGGAAGCCTGGCAGGGACTTTCTGAACATGGAATCCTCTGATTTCCTCGCGTTCGTGACCGGGCGATCCTCGGTCCGGGAATACGAGAATGAACCGGTCGGGCAGGATGATATCGACTATATCCTGAAATGCGCCAGCAGGGCACCGAGCGCCGGCAACCTTGAGGCTTGGGACGTTGTCATCGTTACCGAGGAAGATACCCGGGCGGCACTTGCCGAGGTCGCGTTCGCGCAGGCGCATATCGAACAGGCACCGGTCATCTTTGTCGTCTGTTCCAATTACGTCCGTTCCATGTCCCGGTATGGCGAGCGGGGGATCCTCTTTGGACTCTAGGATGCAACCATTGCCTGTACCTATATGATGCTCGCTGCACATGCACGGAACCTCCAGAGCTGCTGGACGGGGGCGTTTGAAGACGACGGCGTGCGCGAAGTCCTTGGCCTCCCCGCACACCTGCGTCCCGTTGCCCTGCTCGCAGTCGGAAAAGGCCACCTGCCCGGCCAGATCACCGGGCGTATTGATGTGGGAGAACACGTGCACCGCGAAACCTGGTGAAGGGGAGAATATGCCTGACTATACCGTAACAATGGAAGCCGCATGGCTCGTCCGCGATGTGAAAACATTAGACGATGCCATCGGGATTGCTATCAGCGAAGCCGGAAAGCGGCTGAACCCTTCGGCAAAATATGTTGAAGTCGAAGAAGGATTCCTTACCTGCCCGTACTGCGAGGAGACCCTGTCGAGCGCGATCGTTGTCGCGGATACCGCACTGGTCGGGCTTGTCCTTGAGATGAAAGTGTTCCGGGCAGAGTCCGCGGAGCACGCAGAGCGGATCGCAAAGTCGGTGATCGGCAAAGCGCTCCGCGATGTCCCGTTAAAACTCGTGGAAGTGCAGGAACAATGATCCATGTCGTAGGACATACAGCGGTCGACCATATCTCCAAGGTCTCCCGCCTGCCGGAGAAGAACTGCTCGACACACATCACGGACCGGCAGATCTATTTCGGCGGCGGGGCAGCAAATATTGCTGCCGGCATCGCCATGCTGGGAGAAACGGTCACGCTGCATTCCTGCGTTGGCAGCGATTTTAAAGGAAGCGAGTACGATCACTGGATGACAAAACTTGGCGTTCACCAGCAGTTCGTTGTCGTGCCGGATGCACACACCCCGACAGCATTCATGTTCACGGACGAGGCCGGTACCCAGATGACCTTTTTTGAATGGGGAGCATCCCGTGCGTTTCGGGATGCAGAAGCTCCTGCCCTTCCGCTGGTCCATATGGCAACCGCCGACCCGGAGTTCAACTGCCGGGTGGCTGAGAAGAGCGAGTTCGTCTCCTTCGATCCCGGTCAGGATGTGTTCCTGTACAACAAGGAATTGCTGGAATCGATCATTTCCAACACCGATATCCTCTTTGCAAACCAGCACGAGGTGAAGCAGATGTGCGCAACCCTCGAGATCACCCGCGAGGAACTCATCGGCCGGGTCAACATGGCGATCTTCACGATGAGCGGTGACGGAAGCACGCTCTACACCAGCGGTCACGAGCATTTCATCCCGGCGGTACCGGTTACCCTGGCCGATCCCACCGGCGCCGGGGATTCCTACCGGGCCGGGTTCCTCTCTGCTTATGTCCGCGGATATTCACCGCTGACCTGCTGCAGGATCGGCACGGTAACGGCATCGTTCGTGGTGGAACATGTGGGATGCCAGACCCATCTTCCGGACTGGCAGGCCATGCAGTCCAGGTACCTCAAACCGTTCGGGACTCTTGAGAACCTGAAAAAAGGAGCGGGTGCATGAGCTGGGCTGCGCTCACCTCCGGTGGAAAAGACTCAATCCTCTCGTGCCAGAAGGCCATCGACAGCGGGAAAGATGTTGAATACTTGGTCACCGCACGGCCGAAAAACCGGGACTCCTACATGTTTCATTCGGCAAACCTCGATGTGGTTCCCGTTATTGCAAAGGTTGCGGGCAAAAAATACGTGGAGATCCCTACCGAAGGGAACAAGGAGGAGGAACTTGCCGATCTTGAGGCGGGACTTGCCGCACTGGATATCGAAGGCGTGATTGCCGGTGCCGTGGCCTCGGAATACCAGGCAGAGCGCGTCAGGAAGATCACCGACAACCTGGGGCTGGAACTCTTCACCCCGCTCTGGCATATGGACACCGGACTTCTCCTTGAGGAAGTGGCGCTGCGGCTGGATGCCCGCATTATCGTTACTGCCGCGGAAGGTCTTGACGCGAGTTTCCTGGGCGCACGATTTGATGAGGCACTCATTCACCGGCTCAAACGCGTTGCCGCAACACGGCGGATCAACCTTGCCGGAGAAGGGGGAGAGTACGAGAGCATCACCCTGAATGCACCGTTCTACTCGCGCCCGATCACCTATGTATCGGCACAGGTCCATTCCACGCATGACCGCCATGAACTCGTCCTCGGGGGGTTCGCATAATGGCACAGGGAGGGGATGTGAAACTCGGGCAACTAACAAAATATATTTTCACGGCACCCACCTGGCAGCGTTCACTCTTCCTCATGATCCTGCTGGGCCTGGTCATTGACGGGGCAAATGCCCGTGCATGGCTGAGCCTCCCCTCTTCAGGAATCATAGCATTTCCCCTCCCTACGGTCATCAGCGATTACCTTTCCCTGCCGGCAACGTTCCTGTTCTCCGGAACAATTGCCTTCACCATTCCCGCTATTGCTGCACTGGTCCTGACCAAGCCTGTCATCGAATACAGCGGCAAGACCATGACCTGGAACCGCTCCGCGCTGCTCGCCCTTGCCTGCACGGTGTTCGGCGTTATTATCACGCTGGCTGCGATGGCGGTCTCGATCACGCTGGTCCCCCTCTGCTATGCAATCTCGCTGGGCTTTATTTTCGGGCTGCGGTTGTTTGTGCTGACGGCGATAGCGGATTACCGCGTGCCAAGAATGATCATCCCGGCGCTTACCCAGAGCGGGGTGGGTGTCCTTGCCGGCATGTTCCTGTTCACCCCGGCCTTCGCGGTCTTTGCCCTGGTTCTCCACATCGTCTTCGGGCTGGGTTTTGCCATCCTCATCTGGATGATCGAGCGCCCGCTCCGGAAGGCATTCAAGATCCGGGGACTGGCATTCGTCAATGCGTTCATTGCCCACATGACCGATGGCTCCAAGGGAATGGAAGACTTCTTCAGGGAAATTGGTGAAGAGGTCTTTGTCCCGCAGGTCAGCTTTTTCTTCCGGAGAACGGGCGCAAAACCGGTCATGTTCACGATACCGAACCTCCACCCGGGACCCATGGGAGAGATCGGCGGGGGCAACCTGCCCAAGATCCTGCATGACAGTTTCGATGATGAGACCCTGGTCGCCCACGGGTGCGCAACGCATGACTTCAACCTGGTGTCGGAATCGGAAAGCCTGAAGGTGATCGATGCCCTGAAAAAATCCCGGCAGGATCTGACCTATGCCGCAGGGGCTGGAAGATCAACTCTCGTAACCACGGGCACGGTCCAGGTTCTCTGCCAGCGGTTCGGGGATTCCGTGCTTCTTGTCACAACGCGTTCCCCCCACCGGACAGAGGATGTTGACTTCTCGATCGGATCAACCATCATGGCCGAGGGGCACCGGTTGTTCCCGCATGTCGCAGTTGTGGATGCCCATAACTGCATGACCGATCTCTCATCACCGGTGCTCATTGCGACCCAGACCGCAACGGAATACCAGCAGGCATCCATTGAAGCTATGGAGAAATGCCGGGCAGCTCCCGTTCACCCGTTCCGCATCGGGGCTTCCCATATCACCGTTCCCTATAGTCGCGAACAGGGATTCGGGGATCTGGGAATTCTGGTCATGATGGTGGAGGTTGACGGCCAGCGAACTGCCTACATCCTCATCGATGGGAACAACATGGCCGCAGGAGTGCGGGAGATCATTCTCGAACAGGTTCATAAGCTTGCCGAGCATGCAGAGGTAATGACTACCGATTCCCATGTTGTGAACACCATTACCGGGAAGAACCCGGTGGGCCTGAATGTGCCGGTCGCAGAATTTCTTCCCTATGTCATGCAGGCGGTCCGTGCGGCCGCTGATGATCTGGCTCCCTCCGAGACCGCAGCTGCAACAGCACATTGCGAGCATGTGGTAGTTTTTGGCTCGAACCGGATCTCCCAGCTTGCGAGCACAGTGAATGCGATGCTGGTGTTTGTCGCCCCGCTCTCACTTGCCATGCTGCTCCTGGCATTCCTGCTCTCGCTCGTGGCCTATGCCGTGATGCTAAAATAAAATTCAATGATTTTTTATTCTTTTTTTAATCCGGCTGTCCTCTGACCACAAGATATATTCGTGAACAGGAGGGTATTCTCCTTTAACAGAAAGGAGGCTTGCAGACAAGGACGTGCTCCTGAACTCATGGTTGTTTTGTACAGCGGTTGAATTCCCGACAAGGATATACCAGGTGATCAGATTTCATCCGTCCACAATCCTGACAACCCGCTGGATCGGCGTTGACTTAAACACAACCGGCCATGTGGCCGTTGTTGCCGACCCGGAAAGCGGAAAAGTACTGAAACTGGGAAAGAACATCCACCATCTTCACGCACATTCGATCAAGAACTGCACGAAATTATTCAAAGAAGGCAAACTCTGGAAACTGAAAAAGACCAAGACCCGTGAACAAAAAGAGTTCAGGTCCGCCCTGCACGCGATCTGCCGGCAGATCGTATCCTTTGCAGAACATATGGGTACCGGCATCAAATTCGAACGTCTCTTCTCGACCCGGTATTCGCGTCCCAAAAATGCTTCTGACCCGTTCACGTTCTCATTCGGGAACGGATCGTTCTTCTCATTGCAACGGCTCGTAGAGAAGAAGGCGCATGACCGCGGGATCGATGTGATCTACGTGAACCCGGCCTACACCTCGAAGCGGTGCAGCCGTTGCGGGCACTTCGGCCGGCGGTCGCAGAAACATTTTGAGTGCCCGCACTGCGGATATGTTGCGCATGCCGATGTGAACGCAGCGTTCAACATTGCAGCGACCCCGCTGTACTATTCGGTGCCGGATTCTATGACCGAACTGACTGCAGAAGAGATGCGGTTTACCAAAAAGCAGCTCCGGAGAATGAACCGGGCGATGAAGACCCGGACTCCGACACCGGCGCCCGCAATCACGAGCGGGATGATGAATGAGAACATGCTGGCGGTGCTGTTGTAATTTTTTTCAAGGGGGGGGGTTATTCTCTGCGGACGAGTCCGTCGTATGATGTCTAAAGCATGGCCTGCTCTTGGGGGTGACACTCCGGTAATACGGATAGAAGAGAGATCGGTTTTAAAAAATCATTCTACAACAAAATAAATATGCATTTTTTTAATTTTAGGATATTTTATGATTTGACAAAGTATATCCGAATGCTGATTAGAATCAATTTTAGAGAATATGTCAACACCAAAGATCGAATCAAATGTTAATGAAAATTCAAATGTGTGGTATACACAAGGACTTGAACTTCTCAAATCTGAAAAATATGAAGAAGCTCTTCAGTGCTTCGATAAAGTATTAGAGATTAATCCGAAGGATGGATTCGCATGGATCAAGAGAGCATTTGCTCTTTCATTTTTAAAAAAATATGATGCGGCAATTCTAAGTTATGACAAAGCAATAGAGAATAAAATTAATTTTCCAAAAATATGGTACCTTCGCGGATTTTTACTCGGAGAGGTAAAAAAGTATAACGAGGCTCTTCAGAGTTTCGATAAAGCATTAGAAATTGATCCAAATGATTCCGATGCTTGGAGTTCTCGTGGAGTTGCACTTGCAAGTTTAAAAAAATACGAAACGGCTATTCAAAATTTTGATAAAGCATTGGAAATTGACCCAAATGATTCAGTGATTTGGAATAACCGAGGGAATGTACTTGCACATATGGAAAGATATGAAGACGCTCTTCAGAATCTCAATAAAGCGGTAAAAATTAATCCAAAATATGCATTAGCCTGGGAAACTCGTGGAACTGTACTTCAAGATTTAAAAAAGAATGAAGAAGCACTTCAAAGTTACGATAAGGCATTAGAGATAAATCCGAAGATAGCATCGGTGTGGTATAATCGTGGAACGGTTCTTGGTGAATTAAAAAAATATGAAGAGGCAATTCAAAGTTACGATAAAGCATTAGAAATCGATCCGAAGATAGCATCGGTGTGGTATAATCGTGGAACGGTTCTTGGCGAATTAAAAAAATATGAAGAGGCAATCCAAAGTTTTGAAAAAGTACTGGATATTGATAGTAAGGATATCAATGCTTTGACCAACAAGGCATTTTTACTAGTTGAATTAGATCGGGTGGATGAAGCGGAATCATGTTTTGATTCGATTCTGACTCTCGATTCAAAAAATGTCGCTGCGATTTGGGGAAAGGGTTTCCTTCAAGGAAAAAAGGAATTTTCAAAAAGCCAATTTGAATACAAAAAACAGATAAAGGACAATCAAACGCGGTTATCTAAACTTGCAATGGAGGGTGTTGAAGAAGCATTAAAAGAAAATTCAAACTTGATTGAAAATTTAAAACATGGACTTGACCGTGTAAAATTATTGTATCATATCAATTTCGTAATCGGAGTGATGTTATTACTTATAGCCATATATGCTGGTTTTTTTGCTCAAAACGTCACACTAGCCGCAATATTTGGAAGTGGCGGAATTATCACAACAGTATTGGCATTTCTTATTTTTACTCCCCAACAATTACAGAAAAATGCGGTTGGATTTTCACAATGGATGATAGCTTATTCCAATTGGTCAAATACATTTTTTGCAGCAAGTATGATTTTCACTCAAGAAGCTCTTGAAGAAAGATCAATGGAATGGACAGAAGTTGTTGAAATTCATGAGTATCTAAAACGTATGTCAATCGAGACAATTACATTAATGGAAAATTGTTGTAAGGATAATGGAGGGCGATATTATGATTTTTTACGGAAAAAGTTTCCCTGAACATGATTACCTAAATCGGAAAAATTTTTCCGGACGTTTGGATTTGGGAAAAAAATTTCGGGTCAGAAAAATATTTTTCCCAAACATTTTGCTCGCTCTTGCGATGCCTCCAGAAAATCTGATCAACATCATGTCGTGGAATTATTCCGGTAATTCGGAGACATCGCAACCGGGGGTGCCCACGCGGCGGGGGCAGAGTCCGAATGGTCCATCAGGACCATGAGGATGTGTCCCCCGAGAGCGTCAGAAATCCATCCTATTCGACAGTATCCGGGGTGTTCTCCAGCCCCGTATTCTCCGACGTGAGATACCGATTCTCCCAAGTAAAACGACAGGGCCAAAACAGGGGTTCTTTTCACTTGGCAGGTATATTGGTCGATCCATCATGAGATCGGCCTCCCAATAGCGTACATTAAGGTTTTTTTTCAAGGCACTACCTTGTGATTCAGGCCAAACGGGGACCATTTTGAGGAGCCACGGAAACCATGAGCTGAAATTACCCTATTTTTACAGATAATTGGTCGTGGGTACGGGTTGGGACACATCAGTCTCCGACGGAGAATGGGATCGAGGGGAGTGATGTTCCCGGGGGGGGTTAGGGGATGATCCTGGGAGATGGGGGGAATGGTTACGTAGGGTGATACCATAATAAAAAAATCCAGCAGAATTTTCAGGGCAGTAATTTTTCAAAAATAAAAATTAAAAAAATCCGGCCCAACCACTCTCCGGAAAAAATTCTCCAATCCCCCCATCACCGCCCAATGGGCGAGGCCTTGGCATCGAACGGGTTGGTCCGCATGGCAAGCGAGAAGAGGTACAGGTAATGTGTTTTGAGATATAGCATGTAGCTTAACCATTCGCGGACGAGCAGCCCGTACACCCGGTTCATATCCCCTGATAGGTGCGCATAATCCGTATCCGGAAGATTCTCTAACGTTTCCCGGACCCGGAGTTCCTCGGTTGCATGGAAGAGCGCCTGCATCAGTTCCGTAAACGTGTCATACTCGATCAGGTACGGGTTCTCCAGCAGGGTGAGCATGAGGGGCTTGTTCTGCGATAAGAACCGGTTGAGGTCCGGCAGATCGAGGTCCCGACTCCGGATTGCCGGGGTGTACTGCGCAAGGATCGCGCCGGCTTTTACAAAATCCTGATCTGTCCATGAACCGGAAACGACCAGCGCATCGCAGATCCGATCGCACGCAGGGTCGGGTGCGGAGAATTTCCGGAGCAGGGCTGTGCCGACCTCGGACCCCGATCAGCATATTGATCTTGCGCAGGCGCTCGATACGTTCGCGCTTTTCGATAAAGTTTCAACAATCGTTGCCGCAACCGCAATAAAACACCCGATACCGGCCAGATGATGATCGTGGTTTTTTCCCGGCAATCGTGTGGGGGGAGATGTCGCCAAATCCCACGGTCGCAATCGTCACGATAACAAAACAGAACGCATCGAACGGGTGGAGATCTTCGGTAAGGATCAGCCCGAGGGTCCCGCAGATCACAACAATTGCGAGAATTGCGAAATATACCCGGACACGAAACCCGATCCCTTCCGCTATACACTGAATCTCTCTTCCGGTGCTATAAATAGACCGTGAATGCGGTACGGATACCCCCGACCAGATTCGAACTGGTGTCGCCGGCTCCAAAGGCCGGCATGATTGACCGCTACACTACGGGGGTTTTCATGAACTGTTCTTCCTTCACCCGCTGGGAAAGGTCATATATGGTTGGCAGTCGGGGACTATAAGCATACCTTCCCGGCTAACGATTTATTCTTTCACCCGTCTTGAGAGTACACAGCGATTTAATAAAAAATATTCAGAACTGCCGCATCAGGATCCAATCATGATATCTGTTGGTTTTTCATGACCGGGTTGCTTTACCGGTTCTTTGGATTCTTTCAATTTTGTCTCCGCATGTTTAATGGCTGGGAGAACGGGTTCTTCGTATTTCTGGATCTGTTTTGGAAGTCTTGCCAGGATCTCTTTGCTGACTTTGAGTTGTTCTTTCATGACACCCGATAATTCCACAAGAATCTTGTTCTGCTCACCGACAAGATTTTCCAGTTCGGGATTCCGGGAACTACCCGGTTCAGAATCCTGAATGGCACCGGGTTGCTTTTTTATGAATTCTCCTCGGCGTTTCCAGATTTTACTAATGCTGTCAATTCCTTTCTTTCGCGTGGGAAATGCTTCCCGGTACCGCTCATAGAATTCATGACTGTCAGTACATTTGATGACCAGTTCGATCTCTGCTTCATCAATTTTTTCATATTTTCGTTTCTGGACCCGCGGCATAAATTCTCCATACTATGTCGGTAAGGAGGCAAAAAAGAATTGCGGTATGAATCCAATCCAATTTATCATTGGATGCGATACTAAATAAGAGTACCAACGTCATAATAAGAATTTTTTTTATAATAAACAGGGCAAATTTACGATTCCAAATTGGAAATGCAATTCCAGTATTTTTAAAAACCAATTATGAAATTTTTATACGAATAAGATTGGATTTCCAGTTTTCCTTACTGTGAAAACACTGAATAAATATCCCACCATTTGGAATATTTGGATATATTTCTGTTATCAACGTAAGATTCATAATCGCTATAATTAAAATGTGCAAAGAATGAATCAATTAAGGAAAAGAATTGAAAGTCAGACAAATTTACTGATGAGAGTAGATTTCAAAATATTTTGACAATATGAATTTTAGAAGGAAAATTAATACATTGGAAATATATGAAATTTTCACATACGCACCCCACACACCAGAGGATAACAAGGGAATTTGAAAAATTGGAATGGTATCATTAATTGAAAATCATTCTAATTTTTCCAAAGTATAAGAGATTCCAGAGATCTCCCGAACATTCAAATTGAAAAACAACAAAGTAAACCAAGTCAAAAGGATGCAGAAAGAAAGTTCTCCAGACTTTGGAATTAAATTAAAATTTATAATTAGAACTGATGAGATTAGAATCTAAAAATTTGGATTTCAAAAAAGTATCTTCATAATAATCCCACAATGGAAAAAATTGGAAAAGACAAAATTACACCAGATAAATGAATTGAAATTAAAATCCAATTTTTCAGGTTAACCACTCAAATATTAATTGGAGATTGAAGATTTATACTGTAAAAAGATCCAATGTTCTGTTTTTCAGTCGCCAGATTAGAGAAAATATCTTGAGACCTATGTACACGATTCGGAAGATTTCCACGGATAATTTTCAAAATATATTCCCCCGAAAAGATACCCATAAGCATCACAGATTCTCTTCAATTTCCCAATACAACCAATACACAAAACCATTCCTTGCCAGTGATTCCCATCATCGCACTATGTAATTACCTCAACACGAGGGAATTCCATACCACCTCGAGAAGACAAATCGATTTTATGTCAATGCGACATCTCCAGGATGTAACCACGGATCAAATCATGAGAGGCCGATAACACAAACCGGAAAAATTTCATTACAATTTGATGTGCAAAAAAGAATGATTTTTGTATAGCAATATATGGTTTATATCAAGGAAAATAAAAAAAATCAGGCCTTTTCATTGGATCCGGAGAGCGGGAAATACTGCAGGTAAACCTGGCGCCGCTCATCGATATCAGTGTGCAGATAAATTTCAGTTGTCTTGATGGATGAATGACCAAGATTTTCCTGAACAACCTTCAGATTTTTCGAGCGTTTGTACAACTCGCTGGCATAGCTGTGCCGTATCTTATGGGGCGTTATCCCTGCAGGGGCATAGTGCTTGAAAATGTGCTGGATAGCCCTGGAGGAGATATGTTTTCCCTGCTGTCCGATGAATAAAGGCCCCATAATACGATTCCCGATAAACTTCAGGATATCGGCAAGCGAGTCCTCGTCAATAAAAACAAGACGGATCTTGTCCCCTTTTCCCCGGATCCGGATTGTGTGTTCATCAAAATCGATATCTTCGACATTCATGTTACAGAGTTCAGATACACGCACACCCGTTGCATAAATTGTCCTTACGATGAGTTTGTCACGGGGATCTTCGATGGAATCTATCAGACGGAGCACCTGGTTATGTTTCAGATATTTTATTTCCTGCTGTTTTATCCGGGGGCGATCTATACCAGTTATCGGGTTTGTATTGACAATCTCCTGGGAATACAGGTAGCGGTAAAAGGAACTCAGTGTTGAAATCATCCGGTGAAATGTTTTGGGCTTATATGTTTGCATTGACGAGACAAAGGAGAGAAAATCATTGATCATGACCGGAGTTACTTCGACAGAGGTATCAAGTCGGGCTTTTTCAAAATCCTTCCAGAAAAAAACGAGTTTTGTCGGATCGGCATTCCGGCGGAGCCAGACATAGTACCCGAAATGCTTGATAACCTGCTCATAGCTATCAAGCGTTCGGGGAGAATAATTTCTCATGCGGAGGTAGTTCCGGTAGCTTTTGAGCCACTCGGAAAAATAACCGCGTTCCATGCTCTATTCTATCATATCTCTAATAAATAAAGGTTTGCGCAGAATAACTATTCTGCGAAGTCTCCAAATTGCGATATCTCCACAAATATTTGAGAGATTTTGCAGAGCACGGCAAACGGTCGTTTTGAATATTGAATAGAATTTAATTATCCATTCACTACCAGTCTTACCAATCAATGAAGAAAAATCAAGAACTGATGAATCTGAAAGAAATTATATTACCTCAAAAAGGGGGGTTCTTTTCATCACGGAGGTCCAACAACCCATCAGTCTTGAAAAACTCCGTTGGATGCACGATATGAACGTTTCAGGGGATCTGGAAATGGTTACTATGCAGATCAAGAGAGAAAACGTGAGATATTTATAAAATAAATTCGATTAAAAACCTGTTTTAGCAGGTATGATCGCTCCCTACTTGTACCGCCAGTCCGCGATAGATATGGGCCGCATCGCAATGCCTTCGAAAGAGACGGTCAATCCACAGATCATGGAATTCTTCGAGTAACAGTGAGGAATTGCAATCAGATGAGGTCCACGCGGGGGAATGAAACCCTCACAATCGACCTGCAAAAAAAACAATATCAAATCTGTAGAAAAAAGAAATTATAAACGTAAAAATGTAACCAAATAATCCACATTACAATACTTCCCATTTTCCATCGTGAATTATGAGAGTGTAGAAATTAAAGATGTAAATTTTTTTCACGTGATCTGATATCCATTTGTGCCATCCGGTTTTGACGAGGACAGGGAATTACAATGCTTAAGAATTAATTCCAAGAATATATCGTCATCACAACAGGATTACCCGTGAGGTGGGAAAGGCACTCCGGATCGCGTCTGTTTTTCTTATGAAATATGCATAAATGAGATAAAATCGGGTTAATTTATTGAAAAATACCTTATATTGGCAGCGGGCTCCAGAATGGGTCCTATTTAATTAAAAAACTCAAAAATTTATGCACCTGCTAATGACCCTGCTTGTTCTGAAAATTTAATGTTGCCGGACATAACAAATCAACAAAGATTTTGACTTACGTTAAATAATATTAAACTCATCACAGCCAGGGTCCAGGTTATGACCATTGAGATTATACTCCTATAGTCCAGTTCAGAGGGGAATTTTGTAGTTGAATTTGACGTGAATATTCTTATTAACTGCTTTATGATGAACATAATCCCCTGACGAGAGGAGATAATTGGCAAATCGCGATCAAGTTCTTCCAATTCACATACCATATAACGATCATCATAACGAACGCATACGGTGAGAACTACGTTCCTAAAAACAACAATATCCACTATGAATAGAAGATTCGTTATCACCGATTTAAGAACGCTCATTATCGAGTCGTAGTACACCTTACCACAAAGGGAAACACAGAGTATCAGTAACCCGACAGTCAGACCTGAAGCTTCCGAAAGAGAAACGATTGAACTGGAAGTATCGGTTATTATCCTCACTTTTCAATCCTTGAGATAGAAAACAAAGGCAGTAAATGCGATTTTCATGGGGAGATTAAATGGACCCAAATTATTCCCATATGGAATCGTTGGATAGAATTCACTATCATGAACAGAAGTTCGAGGAAGTCACGCACGGGTATGAAAAAACGAGTCCAGATCACAGAGATCCCCCACAGAATTGTAATAACCACAACCATTTGGGGTTATAACGGTTCTCATTTTTTTATGAATGCCGGTGAGTGGTTGCCAGAGAATTACCAGGTATTCAGCATTTTTCCCGAATTCGCGCTTTAAACAAGTTTTCAGACAAAAAGATCAGTTGTGTCACCGTGACTAATCGGTATACCTATTCTACATCCCTGAAGGGATGTACAATTAGCAGATTCGGGATATGTTGGTATTTCGGGTTAAATTTCAAAAAGGGGCATAAATTGACAGTATTTAAAAATTATATTCCATTTGTCTCTCTTTAAATAAACCATATGATGCTATACATAACAAAACGAAAAAAGTAATACAACGCTTTCTCAAACAGATCGCGTCACACTTTATTCAATAACTTGGCACAAGACCATTTTTCTCTACAGGATATGGTGTATTGAAAATGATACAGTAGTTAAAAGAACTGTAAAAATGCTGCTCAACTGGTAGGATGTACGATCGCGTTTTCACTAGATGAAAGATTATAAGCAAAGGGAATCATTGGTAATATTAGACAATGGATGAAAATACCCAGTTGCTGAACCCCAAACAGGTTGCAGAAATTCTTGGTGTTCACCAAAAGACCGTCCATCTCTGGCTTCGATCCGGAAAATTAGAGGGAACAAAAATATCCTATCGTGCCTGGAGAATACCAAAAGCGGCGCTTGATTCATTTATTACAAGGAATACCAATATCCGATCATTGCAACATACCAGATTACCCATGGGGAATAATCAAGAATTAACCACTACTATAAAGTCCCCCAATCAGCAAAATGAAACGCACAGTGCAGAAAAGGAAAATAATGATGCCTCACCACAGGTAAGAATGAAGCATTATATCCAAGATATCATGGGGGAACAACCCCCAAAAAAATAATTGTGAATTCTCAGTCTCCCTTTTTTATTTCAAATATTTTTTATGAACGGTTCTTGACTATTGTATTGGCACTTATAGGACTCACTAATCATCCGGCTTCGTTATGTGTTAATTCTAGACAGATTAATCCGAGTTATCCAAAAAATTTCTGAACAGTCACGAGATGAAACGGAGTCTCATGCCAAATGATATAATTTCATTTTGACTACCAACCATTTTCTCATACAATCCGGTGGGAGATTCACCGATATTGTGACTAATCCTCGATAAAAAAAGGAAAACCCATACTTATTTTATAAATAATAAACCAAATAATGCTATACAGAAAACAGAAAAATGTCCATTAAAAAATGATGACATCAATCAATGGGTGTTCAAACGTGGATGATTCAGGAATACAACAAGAGATCAACAAGTATAAAAAATTCAAAAAGGTCGATGGTGCCACCTACCATAAAGTGAACCAGTTTCTGCGTAAGAGAACGTACATTACCGCTCGTGAATGGGCCCTGGCCAGATTGTGTACAGACTTCCGTACCTCCGGAGGGGCAGAGATGACATTTATTGGAAAGCATCTGCCAGAACTTGTTCCGTTCATGGAAGACACATACACCCCCCAGGCAGTCAATCAGGCACGGAATTCATTCAAACGAAAAGTCCGTAAAGCCAGTGCTACATTCTTCTATGGCGCCATGTGTGGATTTTTTACTACAGATGAACTTGACGACCTCCTTTTTGAAGCCAGTGAAGTTTCCCGTTTCCTCCTGGAAGTCGAAGGGACCACCCTCGACATAGATGAGGAGATTGATATTGAAGATCGTATCACCTGCGTAATGAGAAGTGTCGGCGAGGCAGCAAAAACCATGCTTAAGACTCGTAATGAGGACAGTAACAAAACCGATGAATCGCAGGATGCCATACCAAATTCTCCTGAAAAACTTCAGGAAAAATCCCTCATCCTCCCTTCAATTCCATCCACGGATCAAAAGATAGACCTCACACCATTGATTGGGAAGGAGTTGCCGGATAATTCGGAAAATAATTCACCATTACAGAGGGGTGTCCCGCGTCCTCCCGAAGAAAAAACCAGCGAAACCAATCATCAGGATTTTCTCATCCGGGAAGAACATAGTGATAGGAAGACATCATTATGAAAATTATTCAGGTCGCAGGCAGGTCAAACTCAGGAAAAACAACATTCATCCGAAAACTGGTTCCTGAACTGAAAAAAATTGGATCTGTAGGCGTAATAAAACATCTGGGGGATCACGAGTATCATCTTGAAGATGAGAAAGATACCACCCATTTTTTTAATGCCGGTGCAGACATCACAACCGGGATTGATGCAAAAAAAACCGTATCGGTAATTGACAGTACGGAGCTTGATGATACCCTGCGGTTCTATGCTGACAAGGGGATCGGGTTTGCCATCATTGAAGGATATAAAAAACGATCCTTTGCGAAAATTGTGATTGGAAACCTCGAGATAGATCGGTGCGTATTATCCAATCCTACGACTGATGACGTAATACAATCGCTCCATCTTTTTGACGATTTTAAATAACTGTAATACAACAAGTGGTAGTGCATATGACCGTAAAAAAAATGCAGAAACGATTATTCGGAACAAACGGTGTGAGAGGAGTTGTTGGAAAAGAACTCACACCGGAACTGGTGCTTGCAATTGGTAAATCCCTCGGTTCAATGCGAAAGGGTAGGATCGCCGTTGGCAGAGATACTCGTACTTCCGGCGATATGTTTGTAAGAGCCTTGAAAGCAGGGCTTCTTTCTACCGGCTGTGATGTTGTTGATTGTGGGATTCTGCCCACACCAGCACTACAGTATACTGTCAAGGGAAAATTTGACGGAGGAGCAATGATCACCGCATCGCACAATCCTCCGGAATATAATGGCGTGAAGATCATCGAACCGGATGGCACAGAGATGGGAGATGAGGAGACCATCAAACTTGAGCAGATACTATTTAACCGGTCATTCACAACGGTTCCCTGGGATAAAGTCGGGACAGAAACCGCAGCCCCGGAACATATTGAACACTATATCAAAGCAATCACCGGTTATTTTTCTGGCAAGCCAGGCAAAGGAATGACCGTAGTCGTTGATCCAGGATCCGGCCCGGCATGTCTGACCACATCACGAATACTTACGGAAATGGGATGCAAGGTAATCACCATCAATGGAATAATGGATGGAACATTCCCTGGCAGGCTGCCGGAACCATCAGTAGAGGGCCTGAAGAACTGTGCTGCCCTTGTCACAAGCAGCGGCGCTGCATTCGGGGTTGCTCATGACGGGGATGCAGATCGTGCGGTGTTTATCGACGAACAGGGAAGGTTTGTCGAGGAAAACCAGCAATTTGCGCTGATAGCACAACATATCTGCCATAATAAGAAGGGAATTATTGTTACCCCGGTCAGCACGGGGCAGATTCTGGAATCCGTTGCCAAATCGGAACAATGTTCGGTAGAATATACTGCCGTGGGAAGCATTTACGTTGCCAGGACCATGCGTTCATTGCTGGAACAGGGGAAACCAGTGATTTTCGGAGGTGAGGGGAATGGTGGATTGATCTTCCCCGATCATCAGTTCTGCCGGGATGGGGGCATGACTGCAGCAATGATGGTGTTTCTTCTCTCATCAACCGGGAAAACGCTTTCCGAGCATGTTGACCAACTCCCAAAACGGGTGATTATCAAGGAAAAAATTGCCACTAACAAGGGAGCCGAGATACTAGAATTATTAAAAACGGTTTATTCGCATGAGATAATTGATGAAACTGATGGTATAAAAATACACAAAAAAACAGACTGGGTTCTCGTAAGATCATCCGGCACCGAACCCATCATCCGCATTTTCGTTGATGCTGACACCAGTGTCACAGCAGCGGCATTCTATAATGAAGTAAAAAACCACATACGGCAGATCCTTGCGATCTAGTGGATTTTTCCATATAATTGATACAATTTCTTCAAATGCCTATTCAGGGATATTTCATACGTTTTTACACAAATAAGAGCCAAATAATGATTTATATAAAAAAATGACAGACATTACTCTTCCATTTAACAAAAAAAGAAAAAATTGAGCGCATTATGCTCAAATAAAAAAAAATTGCACGAATACAGTTTAGAAAATTTTATTAGATACCTCAGTCAAATTCAGTTTATTCATCAACCCTCTGTGATACATAATGGTCCGATCCATTGAGATATTCCACGATATACAAAACATGCTTTCTCCAGAAGACTGGAAATCTCTGGAATCCGTTGTCACGGGAATCGAGAACATTCAGGGAAGACGCGCCAGAAAAAACATCGTAGCCGGTCTCAACAAAATTATCCTGGATACCGCACTGAAAAACAATAAACCTTCACTTCTTCTTGCCCTTCAGGAAATACAGAGCGGGGAGATTGAAGAATTATTCTCACGGATTGTCAGACAATATATCACCACAAAGGATAACCGTTGGCTGGAATCAGTTTTTTCATTATCTGAAAAGATCGGGAAGAAAAGCAACCAGTCCCGAGTCTATGCGATGGTCGCCCGGGATCTCATTGATGCTGGTGTATCTGAAGCAGCCCCGAAACTGATCGATCAGGGGATGACAATGTTGGATCGTATCAGTTTCCGAAAATACCGGTCAGATATCATGATCGATATCATCCCCCTTCTTATCGTCTGGGCAATAACAACACGCAATAAAAAAATACTGTTTACTTCGCTTGTTCTCATCGAAGAGATTGGGGACATTTCCAAGCGGGCTGTTCTGCATGCAGAACTTGCAAAAGCACTGGCAACCGTAGCAGTGCTGGAAAAAGACAGAGATCTATTTTTTGATAGTCTCCAAAATGCAACTACAATTCACCAGAAGATACGCCGCCAGGATTGTATTTCGGAAATCATCAGTAGAGGCGCAAAAGCAGAGTTTAGTAAAGAGATGGCAGATATCTCGCAGTTTTTGGAGAATTTTACCGCCGATTCCCATGAGGCTTTCCTGGAAATCATCAGTGCATTGACCGAACAATTACTCGAAAGGGTAAAGGATAAACAACAAATCATTGCCGTTCTCGGACATTTATGTCGTGATAAACCGAAAGTAACAGGCACCATTGTTATAGATTTGTTGAGAAAAGCGGAACGATCGGGGGACCCGTGGTTTTTCTCCACGGCATTAAATCTCCAGCAGCATATTTCAGATGCAGAGGAATTCCCCACAAGAGAGATGGTCCGTGCAGGGATCTCCGTTGCTGGTCATTTAAATGACATGCAGGTTCTTAATGAACTAATTCCTGTTATTGACCGTCATTGCAGCACCGAGATCCTCTCACGGATTTATCTCCAATTTTCACAGATTATGCTTTCATCAGGGAATTTTAGTTCAGCACTGGGCATATTCGGAAAAATCAACCATGAATCAGAAAACAATGCTCTTTACTCAGAATGCCTGATCCAGTTGCTCAAAGAAGGAATTCTTAATGACAGTATTCCCTTGATTCATAATAACATCCTTGTAAAACTCAACAAGGAGGTAGTAAACAATACCATCTATCGTGCTGTTATTGAGGTGAACAAGGGCAGCACATTCAAAGAACTGATCCCCCACCTCCTCTCAATCCGAAATCTCATTCTCATCCACCCAAAACATGATCATCTTGTTCTGGAGTGCATCACCATAATGGTGGATCGTGGTTTTCTTGATTCCAATGATCCCAGTATCCTGATCCGTTTTGCAGGATCCATTAAAGAACAACCGCTTCGCGAACGGGCGATATCAAATATAGTAATTAAAATCGCAAAAATTGGCGTAAACTCGAAAAATCGCGATTTTCTCCAGAGAGCCGTGGGCCTTACCTGTGAAATCGAGGGGCAAAATACCCGTTCTGCAGCTTTGAGTACCATCATTGATGAGGCATCTATTCTTGCCGCACAACAGGGAGATCTTGACCTACTGCTTCGTATGAAAGTCTGGAGCAACTCCCTGCTTGAAAAAGACCTCATATCCTATGCAATGGCGAACATCATTGACGGGGTGATAAAATTTGCTCTTGACCGTCAATCCTGCGAAGCCCTTGAAGAGGCGTACCTCATTGCCAATGAAATCGGCGATACATCACTGAAAGTGCAGTTATTCGAAAGGATTGCTGAGTGTTTTGTGAAAATCGGTTGCATTATCTTAAAAAATACCCCCACTCCACCAGATGGAGAAGATCCTGCAATAATATTTTTGCCATTTGAGCGTGGACTTGAGATTATCAAAGAACAGGTAAAATCACCGCAGGTCTCCCTTAAAATTGCAGGAATTATCGATATTATCCTATCATATTCCCGTTCCTGTAACACTCTGGATTACATTATACCACTCGCAATGTTCGCAACAGAGATCAAGAACCCCTATGAACGCGATGCAATGATGTCGCGCATCATTTCGAACCTGAATGAAGATATCACTCATCCGAATTCTACAGATCCCTATGAAACCATGGCATTTCTGATTCGGAAAAACGACCTGTCAAATTCAAGCCAGCGCATTATCGAGTTGATACACCGCATTCTTCTCATGATCAATGATCCCTATGTCAGACTCACAGGATTATGTGATCTCGCTGACCTTCTTACACATTTGAGAAGACCCGATCATGCAAAGCAGGTTCTTGCGGATGTGGTTAATAATTTGGATATCCTTTCTGTTAGCTATCAGAAAGTACTTGTCCTCTCATACCTATCTTCATCATACAGCCAGATAGATCCTATTGCATCTGAACAGTTTCTCCTGCGGGGTATTGAGCAACTGGATGACATCGAATTCGACAAAGCCGCGACAACCTGCCGTCAGGTTGTGTTTACCATTGTCAGATTGAACACCCTTCATCCGGATCCACAATGGTATTCAATTGCACTCCAGATCGCCCAGAGGATTACTGATCCCGTGGAGTATGTCAACTCACTTGTCTCCATTTACACTATGACTCGGGAAAACCAATCTCGTTGCAGAGAACTTATAAAAACCATGGAAGGGGCTATTGACAGGATCTCATCGCCGTATGAAAAATCTTCTATGTTACTTACCATCATTCCACTGACCATTTCTAATTCCGATGAGGAACTCCCCCTCAAACTGCTTAAGAAAACAGAAGCCCTGACAAAAAAGATCAATATCCAGTCAATTGCAGACATTATCCGGAACCAGATCGCTGAAGTGTATATTTCACTAAATCAGGAAAAACCTGATAAAAAAATGCTTTCGCATGCAATCCAGATCACAAAAACCATTGATGATGATGAAGTCCGTCTCTATCGCCTTGAACAGATGGGATATACAGAGATGTATGAGATAACACCCCAATTTGTAAAAATCAAATCCCTCTCAGAGAAAATGATCAAAGAAGGTATTCATTCGAACAATGTTACTGCTCTGGAACGACTTGTCAGAACTGTAGCTGACCGGGGGAAGGAAGCAGTTTTTTTTAGTTACCTTTCAATTTATTTTAAAAAGACAGGGCAAGAGAAACTCTCCCGTAAAATGCTCCAGAATTCCATTAAGGAGGCACGGATCATCAGACCGCTTTCCCGCAGGGCGTATGTCATGTGCGATATTGCCCTTAAAACATTTTCAGCGGGATGCGAGAAAACGGCCCAGGAGATCCTTGATTATGCCATTGACGCTGCAACCAATATCAGACAGTCTTCACTGAGGGATGAAGTGTTCGATGAATTGGGTCTTGCCATCAAGATTATGCAGAGAATGTGATACAATGAAAACCGTTGATATCATCATTAGTGGAAGAGTCCAGAAGGTGGGATTCAGAGCATGTATCCGCAGGATCGCTCAGGAGTTGAATGTCGGGGGGACCGTTGCCAACCTTCCTGATGGCAAGGTCAGGATCTATGCGACCGGTGAGTCGATGATCCTTGAAAAATTTGTATCCATGGTGTACAGCTGTCCCCGGGCCGTGGTCAGGGATGTACAGATCAATGAGACCTCCATCAGGACATTCAATGGGTTTTCGATTGTGAAAAATGAAGAACGGATCAGTACAGAATTTTGAGATCCCCGTAATTTTTCAGGGATTTGGAAAAATTATTCACTTGTTCGTTCACTTTTTCTGTAGTAACCGTTGAATAGAATGACTTCATAAGTGCAGTGATAACGGCATCGGAGAGCATACACCGGTCTTTTGTCAACTCATAATCCGAAGCGATCAGGGATTTTCCTGCCATCTGGAAGACAATCGGATCGATCATACCTGCCTTCAGGGGATCGATAAGATCCTGCACAAGGCCACCTTTTCCGGCATACAGCATTCCCATATCGGGATTAAGACGGGCGCCGATAACGGCAATAGAACAGTTTCCGTATAACATCGCATAACCAAACGAGAGCATTGCGTTGACGGGATCTACCTGGGGTTTGATCGTCCGCCTTCGGAATCCCAGATCTGAAGGGAGACTCCGGGCCATGATCTCATAATACATGTCCGAAACCAGTTTGTGCAATCTCCGTATCTCGTCAAGTTTGATGAGATATTCCAGTTCTTCCAAGGATTTCTGAAGAACATCAAATTCTCCTTCATAAAACAGGTGAACATTCTGCGATTCCTGAATACGCTCTATGGCAAACAGACGGGATTTTATCGATGCCTGCGCAATGGCGATAGCAAACCGCTGGCGTGGGGCTGCCTGCTGTTCATGAAAGAGATCTTTCTGGTCTGCATCTGCAAAAGGCCGGATTGTACCGGTTGGGGTTCCATCAGGATCAAAAAACGAGATATATGTTCCATTCCGGGCAAGCTGTGAGATGGTTGACGATTGTATCGTATGCCCACCAACGACAAGGAGATTTGCAACCTCCCCGATGGGGTACTGTTCGGTACGGGTCTTCTTCTGGATAATAAGGTGTTTTTGGGTTGATTTGATGATTGCACCAAAACCGCTTACCGAAACCCAAGGATATTCCATTGCGATCAACACCGAAGCACACGTGCCGGACTCTGTTCAGTACTACCACAGGGGCACGGATTAATTCATCGTTTTGGGTTATTGTATCGCCATGATGATACATCAACCGCGCAAACAAATATGAGACGGAGAAACCACGTTTCGGTGGATATAAACTCTAGCAAACGATATATGTACTTTCGTCATGTTATAGCATAACAGGGCATGGTGCTACAAATGTTCTGGGACAAGAAAATAGAGACACTCAAGCCGGTTGAGCTGAGAGAACTTCAGTTCAAACGTCTGAAAAAAACATTTAATCAGGTCCAAAACGTTCCTTTTTACCGGAACCTTCTTGCTGAAGCGGGCATAAAAAAAACGTCGATAAAAACCCTCGAGGACATCCGCAAAATACCTTTTACCAAAAAGCAGGACCTCAGGGACGGTTACCCATTCGGGTTCTTTGCAGTCCCGCTCCGGGATATAGTCAGGATCCATACAACTTCAGGGACCACCGGTAAACCAACAGTTGTCGGATATACCCGTAATGATCTGGATACCTGGTCCGACCTCATTGCCAGGAACATGACCATGGTTGGAATTACCAAAGACGATATCTTCCAGAACATGGTCAACTACGGTATGTTCACCGGAGGTCTCGGGTTTCATTACGGGGCCGAGAAGATCGGAATGACGGTCATTCCCAGTGCGACAGGAAATACCAAACGCCAGATCGATATGATCAATGACTTCGGTGTCACGACAATCCACTGCACTCCCAGTTATGCCATGCATCTCTCCGAAGTAGCCGAAGAGATGGGGACTGGGCTTGACAGCCTCAAAACGGGACTCTTTGGTGCAGAGCCCTGGTCAGAGAGTACAAGAAAAACCCTTGAAGAACGTCTCGGGGTGACCGCATATGATTCCTATGGTATGAGTGAACTATTCGGACCCGGCGTTGCGTTCGAATGCCAAGAGAGGGATGGCCTGCATATCTGGCACGACAGTTACCTTGTTGAGATCATCGATCCAAGAACTGGAGAGACGGTGGCAGATGGCGAACGCGGCGAACTGGTCGTGACTCCACTCGTCAAAGAGGCCATGCCGTTACTCAGGTACCGGACCGGCGATGTCACCATGCTTATGGAGGACGGATGCCTGTGCAAAAGAGGCAAAAAAATTGCCAGGCTTACCGGAAGAAGCGATGACATGCTGGTCATACGGGGTATCAACGTCTTCCCTTCGCAGATCGAGCACGTGCTCCTGAAAATCCCCGAAGTAGGCAATCAGTTTATGGTCTATATTGACAGAATCAATCATCTGGATGAGATGACTGTCGATGTTGAGATTAACAGGGAGTTCTTCAGCGGCGAACTTGAAGACCTTGCCCGGCTCCAGAAGAAAGTGGTCAAGGAACTCCGGGATGCACTGGAACTGAGAACCACGGTAAAACTTGTTGAACCCGGATCACTGCCGAGGTTCGAAGGAAAGGCAAAGAGAGTAATTGATCGAAGAGAGGCAATATAATGGCATTATGGGATCCCAGGATTGAAGAGATGCCGAAAGCGGACCTCCAGAGAATGCAGTATAAACTGCTCAAGAGTCTTGTATACCGGCTGTACAGTTTTTCCCCGTTCTATCACGACCGCATGAAGGAGCAGAATGTCCATCCCGATGATATTCGCGAACTTTCCGATGTCAGGAAACTCCCGTTTATGTTCAAACGCGATCTGCGTGACAATTATCCTGATAAAATTTTTACCGCAAGCAGGGATGAACTGGTCCGGTACCATGTCTCGAGCGGGACAACGGGAAAGCCGACCGTCGTCGGCTACACCCAGAATGATCTTGACCTCTGGTCAACCTCCCTTGCCCGTGGGATGACCGCCATTGGTCTGGGACGAGGAGACGTCATCCAGGTGAGTTACGGGTACGGTCTTTTTACCGGGGGACTTGGCCTGCACTATGGTGCTGAACGTATTGGCGCAACGGTTCTTCCTACAAGTGTTGGGAACACCGAACGCCAGATTGAACTTATGCAGGATCTCGGTACTACTGCGATCTGCTGCACACCCTCATACCTCCTTCATATTGGTGAAGTTGCCGAAAAGATGGGTGTGAATCTCGGCAAGGACACACAACTCCGTACAGGAATCCTTGGCGCCGAACCTTGGACCGAGAAGATGCGGGTCAGAATCGAAGACTGGCTGGGCATTAAGGCCTACGATGTCTATGGCACCAGCGAATTATCAGGCCCAATGTTCACAGAATGTGCTGAACAAAACGGGTTCCATGTCTGGTCGGATATTGCACTTACTGAGATCATCGATCCCAAGACCGAAGAGCCGCTGGAGCCGGGCGAGAAGGGGGAAGTGACTATTACCATACTCCAGAAAGAAGCCCTGCCCATGATACGGTACCGTATCGGAGATATTGCCACCATGGATGACGAGGTCTGTACCTGCGGCAGGACCTCCCCAAGAATCCACCGGATCGAGGGACGTGTCGATGATATGCTGATCATCCGGGGGATCAATGTTTTCCCATCGCAGGTTGAGCATACACTGATGGCCATCCCGGAAGTTGGGCAGCACTTCCAGATTGTTGTTGAGCGGAAAGGCGCTCTTGACGATATGCTTGTCCGTGTTGAACTGAACAAGGAATCATTCAGTGACAAGATTAATGATCTCATGAATATACGGCAGAATGTTGAACACCGGCTCAGGAATTCCCTGAACGTAAACGTTGATGTCGAACTTGTCGAACCTGGATCACTCCCAAGGTTCGAGGGAAAGTCGAAGAAAGTCATTGATAAGAGGTCGATGTAAATGGACACGAAAAAATTTGTGATCAAGCAGATCTCGGTATTCTCAGAAAACCGGCCCGGCCGCCTTGCTGCAATTGCCCATGCGCTGGGAGAGGAGAAGGTTAACATCCTCGCATTCAGTATCGCGGAAGCAAATGGTTTTGGTGTTGTCAGGGCACTGGTGGATCACCCGCAGAAAGCCCATGACAAACTCCAGTCCATGGGGTTCAACATAGCATTTACGGATGTAATCGCGGTCAAGATGAAAGACCAGCCAGGCGGGCTGTACGAGGTTGCAAAGATCCTCGGGGATGCAGGCATCAACATCGAATATTCTTATGCATATTCCGGAAAAGAGGGCGCAGTCCTTATCCTCCGCGTCGATCAGGTTGAAGACGCAATAAAGAAGATCCAGAAATCAGGTGCAACCCTGATCGAGAGATCCGTCTTCCACTGAAAAAACCGATTTATCCCTTTTAATTATTTCTTCTCCCACTTCTCCAGGTACCCGACTTTTGCCAGCGTGCTTCCCCGCTGGATCTCTTCCCGGATACGCTCCTCGGTCTTCCGGATCTCAAGCGCCCGTCGGGCAATCTCATACGCCCGTTCCGCCGGAATGACCACTACACCGCTCTCGTCCCCTATAATCCAGTCACCTGGCCGCACATATTGTCCGCAGCACTGGATCTCTGCATTAATCTCCCCCATTCCTTTGGGTTCCCCGGCGTTGGGCACCGTTGCCTTTGCAAAAAGAGGATATTTTAATGCACGAATATCATCAACATCCCGGACCGCGCCATCGATAACAACCCCTTCAACCCCGTTCTTCACGCAGCTTAACGTGGCCAGTTCACCCCATGGGGCAACATGAACGCCACCGGCATTGTTGATGACAATAACATCGCCCTTGACGGCCACATCAATTGCCTCAACAGGTTTTGCCCAGTCCCCGGCAAAGGTCTGGACCGTGACTGCCCTGCCCACCAGTTTCACGTTGCCGCATATCGAGACAATGCCGGTCATTGCCCCTTTGCGGTGCATTGCATCGGTAACATTAGGTGCCGATACCTGGAGGAGGATTTCCCGGGTCTCCTCGTCCACGGTTTTTTTCCGCGATGACTTCCGTGAGCGCGAGTTCATGCCGGAACGGATCTTTTTCGTTGATCCGGTTACATCTCCTGAACGGACAATATTTCCACCAACAATCACAATTTCGGCACCGCACCGGACAGCTTCTCCGGCACCCGAAGCATCGATTCCACCGGCGACTGCAATGGGGATACGGATCTGACCCGACAGAGTTGTCAGGAGGTCCATTGAATCTTTTCCGGTCATCTGTTGATCGATGCCCACGTGGGCACAGATGATGTGGACACCGAACGATTCCAGTTCTTTCGCACGGGTGAGCGGATCCGGGACATTGATCAGGTCAGCCATGATACGTACACCGTAGAGTTGTGCAGCCCGGACAGATTCAGATATGACCGCATCGTCTGCATCAGCAAGGATACAAATGACATTGGCACCGGCTTTTGCTGCCATCTCCACTTCCAGCGCACCGGTATCGGCCACCTTCATGTCTGCAACGATGACAGATTTCGGGAAATGCTGGCGCAGTGACCGGATAGCATGCATCCCTTCGCTCTTGATGAGAGGAGTGCCGGCTTCAATCCAGTCGGCACCGCCATCAACAGATTCACGTGCGATCTGTAATGCACGATCCAGATCAAGGAGATCCAGAGCCACCTGGAGGATCGCATGTTTCATGATCATTGATCTGATTTGCCGAATGCTTAATAATTCCCAGAGCCGGTAAAACCGGGAGACACGGATTATTAAGTCACCATAAAATATGAAAAGAGGTACTACCAGTATCGGAATTACTTACACAAATCCAGTTCAGATAATGCCACCTTGAGAAGGACCCCACAGACTCGTCCAATTAAAGGGGGAACTGCCCAATGAGGATGAGATGAATAAGGGGGTTCCTCTCAAGGTCCTGTGTGGGGTACCATCCCCCGGGAATTCCTGAAAAAAATATCTTTTGATGGGTCGCAGTACTTCTCTCATAATATCTTTGTGAATCTTGGCTGTGTACATTACCTGCCAAAAACCTGAACGAATATTTACACCATTATCAGCATCGCGATCGATCTCCGGCAAACAATTTTCAACCACCCCCTCACCCCCTGCTCAAAATTTTTCAGGCAGGGTCTGATTGATCGGCAAACCATCTCACGCCGGCAAATTAAAAATTTTATCGCTTGTACATGCATTTTGTCGGATAATTATCCGATAATCGCCTCATCAACTGACACCTCATGATCGCGATTGAAATTTTTTGCTCTGTAGAAATGATTTCAACGAGGGAGAAGAAGAAAGAGATCGACCGAAAGATCTAAAGTATATTGTCTCCTTACTCTGATGTGTCGTCAAGTTGTAAGGGGACAAATAAGAGATCGTCTGGACGGTTTATCAGGTTTATTGAATATGCCATCTCATTGGTACGCTCGACTCATCTGCCACGGTATTCCAGTAAATATTCGAGGAGAGATTATACCCAGCATCAACTTCTGACAATCCTGTTGTTCAAAGAATCCCGGAAGGAAGATTACCGGACGGTTGTTAGTAACCTCGAAGAGATGGATCGAATCCGAGACGCTTTAGGACTCAAAACCATCCCTCACTTCACAACACTCCAGAAATTTTTCAGCCGGATCAAACCCATCTACTTCAATCTTCTCCTGAAGAGCACCCTGAAAATATTCTATTTCCCTGACGATAGAATCTCGATTACTGCCATCGATTCATCCAGGTTTACCAGCGGATACTGCAGCCATTATTACTCTGAAAGAACCGGTAAGATCCGAAAACATTTCCTGAAAACCACAATTTCTATCGATGTTGATCAGCAGGTTATCACTGGATTAAGGATCTCAAAAAGCAGGGTTCATGATTCACGACACGCATTCTCCCTTCTCAAAGAATGCCATAGACTCCTTAAATCTGAATGCTATCTCATGGACCGGGGTTACGACTCAGAGAAAATGCACCGGTTTATCCGTGAAACTCTAAAGGCAAATTCGATCATTCCCGCTCGTTCCCATCAGTATTCCAAGAATGTATGGGGGAAATATCGAAAGAAGATGACGGATAATTTCGATGTTGAGCGGTATCGAAAACGTTTCCTGGTTGAAACTAAGTTCTCTATTCTGAAGCGTAGGTTCGGAGCCGATCTGAAATCCAGGATATTCCAAATCCAGAAGAAGGAAATCTCGTGCAAGATCATCCTCGCTAACCTTGACAGATTCATACAATTTGTTTGGATTAAGGTTTTCTACAGAGCAAAAAAATTTCAGCAGACTCTGCCTGAAAAAATGGCTCTGGAGAATACCTTAATATCCGGCTGGAGTTTTTACCCTATAGTAACCATATCCGGCATCCACTGCCTGTTGAGATCTTTCGCTTTTCTTTAGCCCGGGCTCAAATTCAGTGAAGTACTGGGGTCTGGAAAACAGACCCGCATTTGCCAGTTCTGGTACCCTCTCTTCGGGAGTCTATAATACTTCCGGAAGGAGAATGGAATTATTATAAAGAACGGTACCGCGCGCGATACCCGAAAAAAGGTATTTACCTGAAGATTACCGATTATTCTTTTTCATACGTTTCGAAGAACTGGATCTTTTTCTGAACCTTCTTGGGGGCAATGGTGATCTCTGCGGGAGTTCCCGCCGCAACCAGAGAAACGAGGGTATACTTATCAGGCACATTCAGCAGGATTCGAACCGGTTCCGCATAGTCTTTCTTATCGCCAGCCACCCAGCATGATGAAACACCGTATGCCTGAAGCGCCAGAATCAGGTTCTCTGTTGCCGCACAGCAGTCTTCAAGATAATAGGTCTCTTTCTTCTCGCCAAAGACCGCAAAACAGAGGGTACAGTCAGCGATGAACCTTCCGTTATCAGCAAGTTCTGCTATCTTTTCCAGAACCTGCTTCTCTTTTATCACACCGAAAAGCCATGGCTGAACGTTTCTGGCCGTGGGTGCCAAGGCTGCACATTCGATAGCATCCCGGATGGCCAGTTCATCAACAGAATCCGGTTTAAATTTCCTGACACTGTGGCGGGATTTGATCACGGTGGTTACAACATTCATGCACCGTAATGGGAGATCCTGATAATAAAATGTTGCGAAGTGAAAAAATTATTTTCTCTTCGGGTAGAGAACCAGTCCGAAGATTGCGGCTGCAATTGCAAGGCCCGCTTCAAAACCCGGGACATGGGTGGTTGGTACAACGGTTGATTCCACTATTGCTGGTGATGGAGGAAGTGTTTCAACAGTTGACGGGATCTCCGGTACAAGAGTGGTTGTTGCGGGAAGCGTTGTCGGCAGCGGGGTTGTTTCTTTCGTTGTCACAATCGCAGGGATTCTGGTAGTAGCGGTGGTGATTGCTGTGGTCGGATTTGTCACATATGATTTATCAGTAATCAATGGGTTTCTGTCCTGATTGAGGACGGTCACTTTACTACTGATGGTCTTACCGCTCTGCCCGTAATTATCGTTCATCTGATTGACATTGCATTCCACCCAGACGGTATAGGTTCCCGGGAGATATGTATCACGGTTGCTTGTACCCCAGATCGAACCGGTATACTGGGGAGTGGAGATAAGGTTATAATTGACAAGGGAGGTCGTACCTCCGGAGTTACTAGTGAGTGATGAGAGGATCGCTCCATCAGGAGTCCGCACCTTGATAGTAACGGGAACCCCAGTCACAAGGGATCTCTGGGTCATCTGGACAAGATTGGAGTCTATTCTGAACCGGAGTTCATCATCAGTAGGCACCCACTTGTTGGTCACATCAACACCAACTGTCGTATCTTCCACTATAAGATCAAGATAGGGATCTGCAACCATGAATGCAATTGTCTTTGCCGGGAGGACATACCATGACCCGGTCCGGCTCGCAAAATCGCTTTGTGTCACGTAAAAGTTCGATGCATCCGACACAGATACAATAGAGTCCGGGGAGCTCCCCGCAATCGATGCTCCTGATGCCCACCATCCGATCTGATCACCGGAAGAGAGGATCGAACTAACGTCGAGACCCTGTTCCCCGATAAATACGGTATTCCCTGCCGAGATTTTATTAATATCGGCTGCTGCAGGGCATATCAGAATAAGAAACCCGGTAAGAAGCGCAATACCTGTAATAATTTTATCTGCCATAATCATCCCCAATTGCTGTGCTTGATAATGAAAAAGGTAGACTGACAAGAATAAAGTGTTTATGGGTTATCAAGGATAATCCGGTGAAAATTTTCAAAAACGCGTTTTCCCTCAAAGGTATGACTGACTTCCGGATGCCACTGGAGGCCGTAAATATGCTTATCGGGAAGTGCAATCGCTTCATTGTTGCATATCGATGATTGGGCCAGAAGGGTAAAACCCTCGGGAATCCGAGAGACCTCATCCGCATGGGATGCCCAGACGTTCATTTTTTCCGGGTATCCTTCGAGGATAGCATCGTTTTCGCAGATCTCGATATCCACCGGCCCATACCCCCCACTCTGGCCCGTATGCACATCTCCGCCAAAGTGCCTGGCGATTATATGCAGACCAAGGCAGATCCCAAGAACCGGCAATCCAAGATCGAGGTACTGGCTGCAGTTTCCGGCCCGCTCGATTGCAGGTCCGCCACCAAGAATGATCCCACGGCAACCATTCCGAACCTCTTCTGGAGCTGTCGTGTTCGGGATAAGTGTTGCATCGATATCAATATCCCGCAGTGCCCGGTTTATGAGATGATTGAATTGCCCGAAATTGTTCACAACGTAGATCGGAAGCATTGCAGTACCCGTTTCTCTTGGAATCCTATAAGACTGTTCAGCTGCAGGCTTTTGCGGTGGAAAGGATCCGCTCACGGATTGTTTCTTCGGAATATCCCATGAGGTACGCAAGACACATTGCACCCCCGGCTCCAAATCCTTCCTTGACCTCGCCGATACAGTACCGTGCCAGACCCGTATGACCGAGCGTCCCGAATCCAGGGTCCACATAATACATAGGTACGCCAATCCGGCTGGCAATATGATCGATATTGGCGGTGGGATCATCCCGAACATATGTGGTGGTTACGACCGCGGGAGGTGTCATTCCCATCGCCTTTGCCAGGGCTGCAACCGAGAGCATCTGGGTACCCCCGGCAAGAAGGATATTGCCGGTATACGATTTGATCATCCCTGCTGCCACTGGCATCATTGGATCACCGGTGTAACGGACAATATCGAGCGGTTCAGAGACCTTGTCAGCAGTGATTCGTGCGAGTGTTTTTGAGCAGATCTCTTCTTTTATCGATACCGGGTTCTCGATGAAACTGCTGCTTACGGATGCTTCATATCCTAATGCACGCAAGACGCAGAGTGCGGTAGTGGTTCCGCCCGGCACACATTCGCCGATGACAAGGAGATCGCTGGCATGGGTGAGGAATTTCCCCAGTGATTCACCCTGATTAAAAAGGATACGTGCATGGGGGACTGCATCCCGTAACCGCGGGTCTTCGCCAACCGATCCGTAGAGATCGTAGCAGGGAACCGTTGGCGTCTGGTGTAAACCGGCATTCACGAACAGCGGTTCAATGCCCATGAGGGCGATCATTGCCCGGGTGATGGATGATGGAGTGGGACAACCTGTTGGGGTATTTGGCTTGAACGGGTGGCTGGTAACATTGCCAGTTGCGATCAGTTCCGCATCGAGTATCGGAGTAAGCAGGGTTTTTTCAGGTGTCGGGCCGGCGCCGGATATCCCGGGGACTGTAGACAACAGGGTATTGGCAAGAATACCGCAAAAAACCGGATTTTTTACGTTAAATGGGGGCTTTTCCGAGAGGAATGCCATAACAATCAGTCTATAAATTCGTGGTGTAAATGATTGAATCTATCGATGCGAAAAATCCACAACGATATAATACACCCGCTCCTACTACTCCTAAGGTATGTTTGAGATAGAACAACGGCTGCTGGATCATGGCATTACCCTTGACGATATGGTTACTGCCGCCATGGGACTGTATGTCTCCCATGGCATGCCGGATGAACAGGCGGCAACTGAGATTCGGAAAAAGATGCAAAAATTCCTGGGAGATCCCAACGTGGCATCCCTTCTGCTCGGGGCCATCCTGCTCGAAGATGAATTGTATACAAAACGAAAAAACTCTGAGATCGCTGATGATCCCATTTTTCTCTTAAGCGATGAGATCCTTGGGATGGCGATTGCAGAGTGTATCGGGGGGACCTATGCCCGGTTCGAATTTACCCGGTATGACCAGAAAAAGCCCGGCATCCTTGCAAAACTCGGACCATTTCTCGATGATGCGGTGGCCGGACTGATTGCCGGCTGCACGTCACGTCTCTATAGCGAATCATTATGAAGACCATCAAGTCACTGCTCCAGTTCACAACAGTTCTACCCTTGGGGAAACCTCAGGATCTCGAACCGTTTGCCCGGCGTTCCTACATTTACCCGCTTGCAGGTTATGTAATCGGGGTATTCGTTGCGCTACCGGTATACTTTATCGCAAACCCAACTATTGCAGCTGCGGTTGCGGTGGCACTTCTTCTCCTTATTACCGGGGCTCACCATTTCGATGGCCTGCTGGATCTGGGTGACGGGTTGATGGCGCACGGCGATCAAGAAAAACGTATTCGGGCACTCACGGACAGGAATGTCGGTGCCGGAGCCATCGCACTAGGGATCGCAGTGACACTCCTCCTGTTTGCTGGACTGCAGGAAGCCACGTCAATCGCATGCGCATTGATCATTGGTGAGGTCTGTGCAAAATTTTCTATGGCATTTCTCACCGTATATGGCAAACCATTCCATGAAGGAATGCACAGTTATCTCCACCAGTTCGCGCAACCCGTTTTCCCAGCAGTTTCGTTCCTGCTATGCCTGCCGCTTTTTCTCTTACCGATTGCACCGGTAAAAATAATTACCGCAATGCTCCTCATGCTTCTCTGCCCGATAGTACTTCTCGGGATCTCCCAACGAATCTTCGGAGGGATTAATGGGGATGTTGCCGGTGCCTCAAATGAGATCACCCGGGCGTTGGTAATCGTAAGCATTGCGCTGATCTAACATCGGATCAGGTAAAAGTATCAGTAAACCTGCCAATGGATAGATAATTATCCAACTCTTGGATATACACCGGCATTAATCGATTTTTTCTCCCGTAGTGGCTCGGAGATATAAACAAACTACTCGATTTATGCAGGCTATTGGAGTGAGAAAATTTGTCTACAGGTGTAATAGAACACGGATTGAAATTACTATAAAAAAACGAAAAAAATGACAGAAAAACGGGAATTTGTTACTTCGGTTTTCGCTATCAACCGGGAAAAATGTATACCCTTGTACAGGCGTTTTTTTAGTAAAGACCCTGATATCCCTTGTTTGCGTCGTCGTCACATTCAATAGCGGATCCATCCCGTATGAGCGAATTGAACATCATAGCCGCGTTCATCAGGTTCTCATCTGCTGCAACTCCCCTTTTGAGATCATTGAGCGCCGACTTCTGAGGAGTCGCCATAACCCGGCTTCCAGTCCGTACACCTGTGCAATGCATGCAATACGCGCAGTGACTATATACTGACACATCCCCATCTGCACAGCCGACCGTGACCCGGTTTTTTTTCTCATCACGCTGGAAGGGCAAAGATTTCATATGCATTGATATTTTAGGGATCCAATATGAGTATACCGATGTGTGGGTTCTCACCGGAAAAAGAAGCCCGTCAATCGAAATATTTTAAATAGTTGGGTCTCATATAAGTAATACTCGCATAAACTGACTGTAAGCGGACAGTCTCAATGTTTTGGAGGATTACATAAATGGCATCTGACAAGCCCCACATGAATCTGGCCGTAATCGGCCACATCGACCACGGAAAGTCAACTACCGTCGGACGAATGATGTTCGAGACCGGCGCTGTACCGGCCCACATCATTGAAGGGTACCGCAAGGAGGCTGAATCCAAGGGTAAGGCCACCTTTGAATTTGCATGGGT